>SDBS01002894.1_pt1 | contig 16963 bp, 17 predicted proteins | sample 2277091 | NCBI WGS metagenome assembly SDBS01 (sample SAMN10404972, study PRJNA504765) | marine sediment metagenome | isolation source: marine sediment core GS10_PC15, 163 cmbsf | place: Arctic Ocean: Southern Knipovich Ridge | collected 2010 | reverse complement strand
AGCTCCAGATGGACAGGTGGCCCACAATTTCCTGAAATTAAATTTGGATCATCTCCCGATTAGTCGTAGCTAATTAAGGCAAGTCAAGTGAATAATCTTCAAGTGAGACGGTGTGGTTACAGATGTAAGAAAGACATAGCAGAAATCGAAAGAATGTTAAAAGCGCTGATAAAATCTAGAAAACAAACACTTGAATCCTTGACCCCTGGAATCCTTGGACCCTCTTCTCCAACTAAATTGGAGAAGAACCTTAAATTTTTACATGCTCCAGAAGAACATTTCTTTTGAGTGTGGTCCTTGCCGTCTTTTCAAACTGGTCGGTGACATCTGATACAAAGAGCCTGAACTCGCCGTTTTTGGTCAGCAGATTGTCGATTTCGGTATGGTTTTCCAAAAAATCTTTTACCTTTTCCGCAACAGCTATGGAAGAGTCTATTACAGATACCCTTTTGCCGATTTTCCTTTGTATTTTATCTTTTAACAGCGGATAATGGGTGCAGCCCAGAATGAGTGTGTCTATCTGCCTGACTTTCAGGGGATGCAGATATTTTTTTATGATCATCGCGGTTTCAGGCTTCTTCAGCCACCCCTCTTCCACCAATGGCACAAGGAGGGGACAGGCGGCTGAATAGACCTTTGCCTCCGGGTTCATTGCCTTGATCTTTTTTTCGTAAATGCCGCTTTTTATTGTGGCCCGTGTTCCGATAACTCCAATTCGGAGCTTTCTTGAAGTTTTAATCGATATTTCCGCTGCTGGGGTTATAACTTCGAATATCGGGATATCGAATCTTTCAACCAAGCTTTCTGCTGCGACACTTGAAGCGGTATTGCAGGCCATTACAATGATTTTTGCACCTCTGTTCAACAGAAACTCTGTATTTTCTAGCGCATATCCGACAAGGGTTTCAGGGCTCTTGCTCCCGTATGGCGTACGCGCAGTATCGCCAAAATAGATAATGTCATAACCTGGAAGGTGTTCCATTAATGACCTTACAACTGTAAGCCCGCCTATTCCTGAGTCGAATATTCCGATCATTGTATAATTTAAGGACTTTTTATTGATTTCCGATATTAAATAATAGTATTAACCTAATTTTTTGAAAAAACGTGTCCCACAAGCATTCAATGGTACTATGATTTAACATATAATCAAGGAGCACAAATGAATTCGCAAAATCAAACTCCGGCCATGAGCCAGAAGATTTTTGACCTGGGGCTTCCGGTTGAGGCGGTTTCAGCATACCTGTTATGTTGCAGCCTGGCGGACGCTGATACGGTTATTTCCACCAAGAATCTTTCCGAAATGTGGAACAGCACCAGGGAGTCATTATTTGAAGGTCTGAAAGACCTTGAAACAAGGGATATTCTCCGCATGATAATCTCGGACAGGGCAGGGAATAATGTTTATAAACTCTCGGATGTAAAAAACTGGAAGCTTTTATAAATTCTTTGAAAGTTCTTTGTTTACACACTCTATCACTTCGCTGTCAGGCACATCCGTACGAATGCCGGGGCATATCCCAGCCATGATGTGCCAATTGTTTATATCAACCAATACGCTTTTAATAAAAGGCCATGTCCTGCACATGCGGGGTTTAACCGGATCAATGGTGCATAGTCCGTCCCAGAATATGCAGTAAACGTCCTTGCCCTGGGCCAGAACCGGCTTTCCCCCTGAAATCTGACAGTAATTCTCAACAAAATTCTCTGTATCGGTATTTATATAACCGGCTATGGCTTTGATTTCTTTTTCGGTTACAAAGGTCCCACCATAACCTATGCAGCAATCACCGCATTGTTGGCATTTGAAAATATCTGAAGGTTTTACGGGACTAGACGGCATGCCTGGTCTCCATGGCTCTTTTCAAGGTAACCTGGTCCACATATTTCAGATCACCCCCCATTGGGACGCCTGATGCGATTCGCGTAACTTTGACTTGGTAGTTTTCAAGACGTTCTGCAATATAGGCGGCAGTGGCCTCACCTTCGACATTTGTACTTGTGGCAAGAATAACCTCTTTGATCTTCCCCTGGGCAATCCTTGAGATAAGTTCTTTGATCCTGACACTGTCAGGTCCGACACCGTTCATGGGAGACAGTACGCCTTGCAGGATATGATACAGACCCGCAAAAGAACCCGATTTTTCAATCGCAACCATATCGGGTGGCTGCTCCACCACACATAGAATTGAGGGAGTTCTTTTCTGGTCACTGCATATATTGCAAATATCTGCGTCGCTAAACGCAAAACACATTGAACATAATCTAATCTTCTCTTTAATCCCCTTTATGCTGCGGGAAAGCTGTTCAGCCTCACTGCGCGGCGCACGGAGTACATGCATTGCGAGACGCTCTGCGGTTTTTTCTCCTATACCCGGAAGTTTGGAAAAGTTTTCAATCAATTTCAGAATCGATGATGGATAATGGCTCACAGCAACAACTTTTTCAATTTAATAATGTTTATGTTTTAGCAGATTATGCAGATTATAGGTTACATCAATCCCGGTATATTCATCCCACCGGTAAGCTTGCTCATCTCTCCTGTAACCATTTCCTGCGATTTTAACAAAGCGTCATTAACAGCTGCAAGTATCAGATCCTGAAGCATTTCCAAATCATCCGGATCAGCAACCTCTTTTTCTATCTGAATTGATAGCAGCTGCTGCCGGCCGTTGGCTACAACCTTAACCATACCGCCGCCGGAACTTGCTTCAACCGTTTTTTCAGCCATTTCTTCCTGTAATTTTAACATCTTAGACTGAAGCTTCTGGGCCTGCTTCATCATGTTTCCCATGTCTTTCATTACAATACCTCCTACAAAATCTTAACGTCAACAACCTTGCCGTTGAAAACTTCTACTGCATCTGTAATCAGAGGGTGGCTTAAGGCTTCCTGCTTCAAACGGCTATCCCGGCTTTTTTTCTGTTGGTTTTCATTGTTTTGTCTTCTTTCGGCCGTAATAACCACGTCCATCTCTTGGCCGAAAAAGTCTTTGCACACTTTTTTGACAATGGCTGTGTTTTTATCTTTCATGACCATGTTTATGTTAAAATCGTTGCCGTTCACTTCGATCTCCAGACGTTGATCCGCCAGCCTTTTCATGGTGGAATTTGTCAGAAGTGCAGCCAGAGAAGGAGACTTGACTGAAAGAATTGATAAAAATTTTTTCCATGTTCTGTCAATATCTTCATTCGGATCAAAAGGCGTTTTTTCAAAAGGCGTTATCGATTCTGCTGTGCCTGTTGCCTTGCTTGATGTTACTTGCGAATCTTCCGTGTCATCCTTACACACAGGTTTGTTTTCAGTATCACGAAAATCGGTCCGAGTTTCGCCAATATTTTTTCTAAGATTATCAAGCTTTTCAATGAGGACATCAATGGGTAAAGCCGGTTTTATCTGAAACATCTTGATAAAAACCATTTCAATGGCCAGTTTCGGCCGTGCTGAATGTCCTATGGTAACCTCCTCTTGGAAGAGCAAATCAAAAATCTGATTTAAAAAGGTTACGGAAACCCCCTTTACCTGATCAAGCATCAGTTCTATTTCATGCGACGGGATGTCCACCAGTTTGTCTATTTTTTTTCCCATCTTGACGACCAGCAGGTTTCTGAAGTGTTCAATTAGATCGGCATACAGCTTTTTCATATCATGGCCGCCGCTGTAAATCTCATCCAAAATATCAAGAACCTTCGGGATGTCCCCGTTTAAGACAGCCTTTGAAATGTCGAAAATAATTTCTCTGTCGATAACACCGAGTATATCGAGCACCTGTTCATGTGTTATCGTCCCCTGGGTGCAGGATATCGACTGATCAAGAAGGCTCAAGCCGTCTCTCATGCTCCCGCCGGCTTCACGCGCAATTAGGCCTAAGCTCTCAAGGGCTATTTCAACACCTTCTTTCGTGCAGATCTTTTCCAAATACTTTGAAATTGATTCAACATCTATACGTCTGAAATCATGCCGCTGGCACCGGGAAAGGATCGTTATAGGAATCTTGCGAGGCTCTGTTGTGGCAAAAACAAACATTACATGGGACGGGGGTTCTTCCAGAGTCTTTAAAAGGGCGTTAAAGGCGGCTATGCTGAGCATGTGGACTTCATCGATAATATAAATTTTGTAAAGGCTGTGCGCAGGCATGTACTTGACGTTTTCACGCAGTTCCCTGATCTGATCAACACCGGTGTTTGAGGCGCCGTCAATTTCAAACACGTCGACAGCACTTCCTGAAGTGATTTCTTTGCATGATCTGCACTCATTGCATGGAACAGGCACAGGACCATCCTTGCAGTTCATGGCCTTTGCCAAAATACGTGCGACAGTTGTCTTTCCGGTCCCTCTTGGTCCTGAAAAGAGTATTGCATGGGCGACACGACCGGCTGAGATAGCATTGGACAACGTCCGGGTAATATGGTCCTGTTTTACAACCTGGTCAAAGGTTTGGGGACGGTATTTTCGTGCAAGTACTAGATAGGACATAAAGAAAGTTACCTCTACAGAATACCTTAGCTTTAGGCATTTTTGGATGAGCGCAACACTTGGCCCCCTTCGAAGGGGCAAATCAAAGCCGTGGCCGATGGGCCCGGATTCTTTACTTGGCGGAGAGAGAGGGATTCGAACCCTCGGTGCCGCTGTTAACAGCACACACGATTTCCAGTCGTGCTCCTTCAGCCAGCTCGGACATCTCTCCGTATTAGTTTTTTAGTTCTGAAATTTATGCTTTTTATGCCAAAAATAATAATAACTAATTGGCAACATTAATCATAAATCAGCCTTTGGCGGAGAGGGTGGGATTCGAACCCACGATCCCGTTGTTAGCAGGATACCGCTTTTCGAGAGCGGGGCCTTCAGCCGCTCGGCCACCTCTCCTATCCCGATTCTTAACGAGTATGATTCGTTCATTATGAGAAATTCGGGCCATACCTTCAAGCGCTGAGGTGCAGGCAAATTCAGTATACTTATTTGATATGACCTGTCAATGATCTTCTTTAACCCGAAATTTTATAAAAATATTATCTGGATTTTGGACAAAAATGCCTTGCAAATAAATTCCGCTTCAATAGGGATGAGAAATCCAGGTTAAATGATTTTATCACTTGAACAACATGTTTCTTTATAGTATCAGTTGCCCACATTAAATAATTGAAGGGGCGGGGCCTCAAACAGCACACGACTTTACATCTGATCACCCATTACGCTTAATTGAGGATAACTTTTCGATAAAACTCCCCGACACCTCAAATAATTACTAAGAAGGAATTTAAAAGCATGGCAAAAATCGTACCTTTCAGGGGAATACTTTATAATTCGCAAAAGATTAAAAATCTGGCAGATATTATAGCTCCACCCTTTGATATTATCTCAGAGGAGGAACAGGAAAAATATCATGAATGTCATCCGCAGAACATGATTTGGCTCACACTGGGCAGGACAACGCCAAACGACACGAGCAACAACAATTGTTACACAAGGGCGGCAGGCTGCTTGAAAAAGTGGCTTTCAAAAAACATTCTGGAACAGGACGAAACACCGGCTTTTTATTTAACAACCCATGAATTCTTCCTTGAAAACAAGTCTATTACACGTTACGGCCTCATCGCTCTGGTGGGCCTTGAGCCTTTTGAAAAGGGTGTCGTGCTTCCTCATGAGAGGACATTTTCCAACGTAAGAGCTAAAAGGCTTGAGCTTATTAAAGCGTGCAAAGCCAATCTCAGTGCGATATTTTCTTTGTATTCCGATAATGAAAACCGGATTTTCGACACTTTAAAAGATGCGGTTTCCAGCAAAGCGCCGGATATCGATTTTGCTGATAACAATGGCAATAAACACTGTCTGTGGCGTATCACCGATAAGGCTGTGCTCCGGTACGTTTCTGAAGCCATGAATGATAAAACCATTTTTATCGCTGATGGGCATCACCGTTACGAAACAGCCCTTAACTACAGAGACTGGTTATCGACCACCAGTCCAGAATTCAACAACGCACATCCAGCCAACTATGCAATGATGTACCTTTGCAGTATGGAAGATCCGGGACTTGTCATTCTTCCTGCGCACCGCATGCTTAACGAGGTTCCTGCTTCGTCAAGGGCGTCTCTGATCCAGAAAGCCGCTGATTATTTTGATATAATTACATTCTCCTTTAAAGGGCATGGGCGTGAAAAATCGCGGGATGAATTCATCTTTGCGCTTAAATCAAATACTTCAAAAAACAGTATCGGGATATTTATAAAAGACCGCCCGGAACTTTACCTGCTGATACTGAAGCCGGGCGTCATGGAACAGATGTTCGGGGATGAACTTCCAGAGTCACTCAGAAGTATTGATGTGACGGTGCTGACCCGTCTTATTTTTATGGAGATCCTTGGTTTTGATAATGCTCGGCTCGATAATGAAAAACTGATCGCCTATTCGAGCATAGCCGAAGAGGCCATTGATGCGGTTGCAGCAGGCAAACATGATATTTGTTTTATTCTGAATCCGACAAAAATCGAACAGATGCGCAGGATAGCCGAAGACGGCCTGATTATGCCCAGAAAAGCAACCTATTTTTTCCCCAAGGTAATAACAGGTCAGGTCATGAATAAACTAAGCTGATTTGTCCGGTTCAGGGTTTAAACATTTCCTTAACCTCGTCTGTATAAGAACCGTCTTTACGGTAAATTATAAGAGGTGGTCCGATTTTAAGCCCCGGACTTCCTCCTTTTTTCCCTTCCACCAGAATCAGTTTTGCCTCCGTGTGCCTGCCGGAATGGATTGTGCGAAGAGACTTCGGTTCTAGACCGGCAGACCGCATTTGTATTAGAATATCAGCCATACGTTCAGCCGGATAAACCGTTACAAACCGTCCTGAAGTTCGCAGCATGTGTCGAGCGGTTTCCACAACATCGGAAAGGGTGGCCTTAATTTCGTGCCTTGCAACCGCCCGTTGCTGATCCGGGTTTATCCTTCCAGATTCAGCCTTTCTATATGGAGGATTGCTAACAACCAGATCCACCGGTCCGGATATCATATCATGTTTCAGGTTTTTCATATCCATGCAATGGATGGTAATTCGATTCTCCATACGATTTTCTTCGACATTGAGGGAAGCAAGGTCGGCAAGTTGTTGCTGCACCTCAATACCATAAACTTTTATTTTCGGATGACGGTATGCCAGTATCAGGGGGATGATGCCACAGCCTGTCCCCAGATCAAGAACCGTATCGTCCGGACGCGGTATGGTTTGACCGGCTATTAAAACAGCATCGATGGAAAAGCGGTAGCCGGCCCGGTTCTGCTTAACCTGGATACGGCCGTTAAAGAAAGCGTCTGTGGTCAAAGGATTCATTTATTATACCGGTCCGATCTTGAATTTTATTTCTTCAACCAGCGCTTTTCCCAGCGCGTCATTGATTTTTTTGATAATATCTTTTTTTAAAAATTGAAGCTCCTGCATCCATGTCGAACTGACAACATTTACAAGAAGGAGTTTTCCCTTGAATGCCTCGGGCCGGGCATTTTTCGCTATGGCCTCTCCTACGGCGCTATCCCACAGGCTCCAAACCTGTGTCAGATCTTCGTCAAACTCATGGCGATGGGTCTTTAAGACTTTATTTATGACACTTCCGATGTGGACAACTCCGTTTTTCCTTTTTTTCATAATCAAAAAACTATAAAGTGATAGTTTGCATTGTCAAGAAAAACTCTTACTTTCGTTTTTTACTTGACTTGCTGGCCGGTAACTTAGATAATAACAAATATGGGAAAATAAATCTAATAAACGGATCAAACTAAACTTATAGGATAAATGCTATGAACTGGGATTGGGAAAAACTTAAGAAACGGCAAGATCGAAAAGAAGGAAAAGGCATCCCCCCTCAGGTGGGAGAATTTTTCGAAAAAATTAAGGAGTTCAAGGCACCGGGCGGAATGTTTATAATCATTCTAATTTTATTGGCAATTTTTTTCGGCTATTCGACTATTTTTAAAGTTCAATACGATGAGGCCGGCATAGTCCAGCGATTCGGGGAATATGTTCGTACCTGCCAGCCCGGCTTAAATTTCAAACTGCCGACAGGAATTGAAAAATTGACAAAGGTCAGGGTGACACATGTCTACAAGCAAGAGTTCGGCTTCCAATCCTCGCGGGCAGATGCAAGAGATCGATTTTCATCTGGGAGTGAAAATATTAACGTATCCCTGATGCTTACCGGGGATCTGAATGTGGCCATTGTTCCATGGATAGTCCAATACCGGATAAAGGACCCTTACAATTTTTTGTTTAAGGTTCTGGATGTCAAAAAACTGCTCGTCGATATGTCCGAAGCGGCCATGCGTCTTGTTGTAGGTGACAGAAGTGTTAACGAAGTCATCAATAAGAGAAATGAAATAGCAGTTGAAGCCAGAGGCGTCCTGCAAAAAGAGATGGATAATGCTGAATCCGGTATACATATCGTAACCATTGAAATGAAAAAGACCAATGTTCCCGGGCCTGTTCAACCGTCATTCAATGAGGTTAACCAGGCAGTACAGGAAAAGGAGACTTTGATTTATCAGGCCAAAGAGGATTATAACAAGGCAGTTCCCGCTGCAAGGGGAGAGGCGGAAAGGACCATAAAGGGCGCCGAAGGGTATGCCCTTGATCGCGTCAACCGGGCCAAGGGTGATGCTGCCAGATTTAAGGCAATGTATGCTGAGTACGCCAAGGCCAAGGACGTGACCAAAAGACGGTTATATCTAGAAATGTTGGGAGAACTTTTCCCCAAACTCGGAGAAAAATTTATTATTGATGCGGATCAAAAGAATCTTCTCCCTTTCCTTAATCTCGGGAAACAAAGAGGTGCAAAATAATGAAAACCAAAGGTATTATTTTAATTGTAATAATTATTGCAATTCTCATCGGTATTTCCTCTGCATATATAGTAGATGAAACCGAACAGGTGGTTGTTACTCAATTAGGAAAAGTGGTGGGAACACCGAAAAAAGACCCGGGACTCTATTTCAGGATCCCTTTTATCCAGGTTCCCAACTCTTTACCCAAAAACCTTTTGGAGTGGGACGGTGATCCCGGACAGATACCCACTAAGGAAAAAACCTATATTTGGGTTGACACTTTTGCCAGATGGAAAATAGTTGATCCGGTAAAATTCTTAGAGACGGTAAAAAGTTTGCCCAGCGCTCGAGGACGGCTTGACGATATCATCGACCCTGCAGTAAGAAATTTCATCACTTCCTACAGGCTAATCGAAGCTGTCAGAACAACCAACAGGGAAATGGACATTGTCGAAATGGGCATGGATGCCAAAACTCAAAAAAAACACAAAACAACATATTCGATTTCAACAGGCAGGAATGAGATAACAAAGAAGATAATGGCACAGGCCATGCCCAAACTGGCAAAGTTCGGAATTGAACTGGTTGATGTTAAGATCAAGCGAATTAATTACGTGGAAGAAGTGAGAACGTCCGTTTATGGCCGCATGATTGCTGAGCGAAAACAGATTGCAGAAAAATTTAGATCCGAGGGCAAAGGTGAAGCCCGAAAGATTCTGGGCGACAAAGAAAAAGATTTAAAGCTAATTACTTCCGATGCTTACAGAAAGGCTCAGGAAATAAAAGGTAAGGCTGATGCCGAGGCGACAATATTATATGCCAAAGCCTATGGCATCGATCCTGAATTTTATTCATTCACTAGAACGCTTGAAATCTACAATGAGGCCCTCGATAAAGAAAGTTCGCTTATACTTTCAACGGACTCGGAGTTCTTTAAATATTTAAAAGGTTATTCCTTTAAACCGTAAGATAAAAAAGCACCTATTACAATACAACATAGGTGCTTTTTTAAAGTACACAAAAGAGAGCGGATTAATTTACTTGCCCTTTCTTCTCTGATGACGTGTACGTGCCAAAAGTTTTCTGTGTTTATGCTTTCTCATTTTTTTTCTTCGCTTTTTAACAACACTACCCAACAGATCACCTCCAATCCCAATTTTTATATTTAAAAAAAACAATTATTACATCATTAATATTTTTTGTCCATATTTTTTTTGCTATTTAATCAGCAACGTTTCACCGGCAAAAAATCCAAAAACGAAATTCCATGGAGAAACTTGAAAAATTCAACACGGAGCAGATAAGAATCGTTAACAATGGCGTTGCAATGGCAGAAGAGCTTGTAAGCGATTTTTATAAGATGTCTGCCAGTCAATGGCTTCGCCGAAGATACGATATCAAAACGCTGGTTGATCTTTCTCCTGACGAGACAGTCCACGGCCCTTTTGCGCAAATTATCCGTTATAAGGGACAGCGGAAAGACACGTCTCTGGGCTCTTCAACATATGATTATTATGAAATATGTCTTCAGGATCACACTATCCTTTCAGTCCTGAAACAATTGCCACAGATAAAACTTTTTCCCTTTACCCTCTACATTGTAAGTCACGAATTAGTTCATATTGTCAGATTCAGCAAATTTCTTCAGAACTTTGAAGCCTCACCAGAAGAAATGATGATGGAAGAGACACGTGTTCATGAAATAACCCATGAAATACTCCTTGCGGTTCGTGTTTCCGGTCTGGCGGACGTGTTAATGTTCTATGATAAATGGCGCATGCCTATTGAAGATTTGCGAAAGCTATAAAAGGGGTTCAGATATAATACAAAAAAATGTCTGTGACAGCTTGACAATGCGAAAACATGGAATATATTAATTTTAATTAAAATTTTAATTAATAAAACTTGCTAAAACTTTTTCTTGATACAACGTTTTCCCGTAGGCAGGAGGTTTTTCAAAGATGCCAATCTATGAATATGAATGCATTAAATGCGGTAAAATTGACGAGGTGATTCAGAAATTTTCTGATAAACCGCTAAAGAAATGCAAACACTGTTCAGGAAAGCTTCACAAGCTTGTTTCACAGAGCAGCTTCCATCTGAAAGGGACAGGGTGGTATGTAACAGACTATGCAAACAAATCACGAAGCTCTTCCACACCCCCAAAGGCGGAAAAAAAGGCATCAACCGAAGAACCTAAGGCATCAAACAAACAAACGGAAAAATCAGGAAAAGCCGCCGATAAAACTCCATAATGTTCAAGTTAACACCACCATCCGGATCTTCTCCTTGAAGGAGGGTTTGGGTGGAGGTAAAAAATTAAATTTATATATTACGTCTAAAAAAGGAGAATTTAAAAAATGAAACTTAGACCATTGAACGATCGAATTTTAGTTAAACGTGTTAAAGAAGAAGAAAAGACCAAGGGAGGAATTATTATTCCTGACACGGCCAAGGAAAAACCGGCAGAAGGAAAAGTTGTTGCTGTTGGCATTGGCGCGCTGAATCCCGAAGGTAAACGTGTCCCTCTCGAAGTCAAAAAAGGTGATCGGATTTTGTTCGGAAAATATGGTGGACAGGAGATAAAAGTTGAAGGTGAAGAATACATGATCATGAGTGAACAAGAAGTTCTCTGCATAATCGAATAATAAACATAAAAACGGAGGTTAGACCAAGATGGCTAAAGAGATAAAATACGATATGAAAGCTCGTGAAGCCCTGCTTACTGGAGTTAGAATACTTGCTGATGCGGTAGTTGTAACTCTCGGACCCAAAGGGAGGAACGTTATTCTCGAAAAATCCTGGGGTTCTCCCACGGTTACCAAAGACGGCGTAACCGTAGCCAAAGAAATCGAACTTGAAGACAAATTTGAAAATATGGGCGCCCAGATGGTGAAAGAGGTTGCCAGCAAGACCAGTGATATGGCTGGTGACGGCACCACAACTGCTACTGTGCTGGCAAGGTCTATATATGAAGAAGGACAGAAGATGGTTGCTGCCGGCAACAATCCCATGGCCATCAAACGGGGTATTGACAAGGCTGTTGAAGTGGTCGTAAAAGAACTTCACAAGATCAGCAAGCCGACCCAGGATCAGCGTGAAATCGCTCAGGTTGGCACAATCTCCGCCAACAATGACGAAACCATCGGCAACATCATTGCCGAGGCCATGAACAAGGTCGGTAAAGAAGGTGTAATTACCGTTGAAGAAGCCAAGGCAATGGAGACTTCCCTTGAGGTGGTTGAGGGTATGCAGTTTGATCGCGGCTACCTTTCCCCCTACTTTGTGACTGATCCGGATAAAATGATTGCCGCATTAGAAGATCCTTATATCCTCATCAATGAAAAAAAGATCAGCAGCATGAAAGACCTCCTTCCCGTGCTTGAACAGATTGCCAAGATGGGCAAACCCCTTCTTATCATCGCAGAAGACGTGGAAGGCGAGGCGCTTGCCACCCTGGTCGTGAACAAACTGCGAGGCACCCTCCAGGTCGCCGCCGTCAAAGCTCCGGGTTTTGGCGACAGGCGCAAAGCCATGCTTGAAGACATAGCGACTCTGACCGGCGGTCAGGTTGTATCCGAGGACCTGGGAATAAAGCTCGAGAACCTGGCCATTACAGACCTTGGCCAGGCCAAACGCATCAACATCGACAAAGACAACACCACCATTGTTGACGGAGCCGGTTCACGCTCTGCTCTGGAAGGCCGTGTAAAACAGATTCGTGCTCAAATCGATGAGACCACATCGGATTACGACCGTGAGAAACTCCAGGAACGCCTGGCCAAGCTTATCGGCGGTGTGGCTGTCATTAATGTCGGTGCTGCAACCGAGATTGAGATGAAAGATAAGAAGGCTCGTGTGGAAGATGCTTTGAACGCTACCCGGGCTGCGGTTGAAGAAGGTATCGTTCCCGGCGGCGGTGTTGCGCTTGTCCGCTGCCTCGATGCTCTGGATAAAATGAAGATCAAAGCCGATCAGAAGCTGGGTGTAAAAGTTGTAATGCGGGCCATTGAAGAGCCCCTTCGCGAGATTGCCAACAATGCCGGCTTCGAAGGCTCCGTTGTGATCGATAAAGTTAAAAACGGCGAAGGTGCTTTTGGCTTCAACGCTGAAACCAACATCTATGAAGATCTGATTGAAGCCGGCGTAATCGATCCGACCAAGGTTGTCCGTTACGCGCTGCAAAACGCAGGAAGCGTTGCCTCATTGATGCTGACCACCCAGGCCATGGTTGCTGAAAAGCCTGAAGAAAAACAGGGTATGATGCCAGGCAGCGCTCCGGGAATGGGCGGTGGAATGGGCGGTGGAATGGGCGGAATGATGTAATCAAGCCCTTCTGGAATTGAATTACTAATAAGAACATTAACTTAAGCTCACTTTAGTTCACTTTAGGCACTCAACACTTTTTGGGTCTTTATCACCAAAAAAGCTTTGTAAAGAATAATCGTGTCGGATGGGTTTTGAACTTCTTAGTATTATTGCTCCGGGTGAATAACACAAGCCCTCATGCATTATATTGCATGGGGGCTTTTTTGTTGAAGCGCAACGCAGTCCCGCTCTGGCGGGATTTACGAAGCCATCAAATTTGAAAGGCTTGACAAATTATCTATAAGCAGGTTATTAAGCTTGAAAATTCTGATTTAACAACAAACCAACCATTCAATAAAAAGAATCGGAGAATGTGATGATTTACAATAAAAAATTCAGGGTAATTATATACTTGCCTATTTTAATCGCAATGATCTTTTTTCCCTTTCATCTTTTTGCCCAGGAAAGCAAGGAGATTGTGGAGCATGAGACAGGTTTTTATTATACCGTTCAAAGGGGAGATACGCTCTGGGATCTTTCTGAGCGATTCTCTGATTCACCATGGTTATGGCCTGAGTTATGGAAAGAGAACAGTAAGATTTCCAATCCCCACTGGATTTATCCGGGCGAGCGTATACGTCTCTTTCATCGCAAGGGGGTCGAAAGCTTTGTCAAAAAAACAGAGGAAACCATGGAAACCATGGCAACCATGGAAACCGCTGGAAAGGAGCAGACGCTCGAAATAGAACCACCAAAAGAGCTCCCGTATTATTACTATTCCCCCATTAACAGGACTGGATTAATCAGAAAAGAACCTATCACCCCTAATGGCATAATCTTCAAGGTGAGAGATGATGTAAATATGATCGGCGTGGGGGATCTGGTTTATATCCGTCAAATGGGAGATACGCCTCTAATACTGGGTGAAAAATATACCTTATATAGAAAATTTAAGCCGATCAAAGACAAAAAAACAAAGGAACTTGTCGGAACCCAGCACTATCTGACGGGCGTCGTTAAAATTACAAAAATCGAACCCAAATTTGTTTTGGCCATGGTTGTTCAATCTTACCGTACAATTGAAATCAACAACCTTTTGATGCCATACAAAAAGCGGTCACCCAAAATTACTCTGGCTGCAAGTAAAAAAGGACTTAACGGAAAAATCATTATATCCGAGGAGCATGGAAATATCATGGGAGATAACGCCGTTGCGTTTATCGACAAAGGGACTAAAGACGGTGTTAAGCTCGGGCAGTCATACATTATATATTATCAGGAAAGAGGGCAGGTCGGTTCGAAGAGAGATGTTTTCCAGGTGCCTGTTGTTTACGGCTCGCTAATTGTCCTTCACACAGAGCAGACTACGTCAACGGTTCTCATAACCCAGTCAGATCGGAGTATTACTCCGGAAGCGACAATTCGCAGCCCAATGGAATGATGGTTATGATTGCTCCCACGTAACCCTGAGCACTTCCTGGTAGGTGGTTTTTCCCCCCAGCATTTTATTCACTGCGTTTTCCCGAAGGGTGACCATCCCCTCTTTTTTGGCCATGAGTGCTATCTTGGCGATATCGACATCTGAGGTCGTCATATTTTTTAAGGATTCGGTGTAAGGAATTACCTCAAAGATGCCGGTTCTGCCGCGATAACCGGTGCTCCGGCATCTTACACACCCTGTTCCATGTTGTAGTTTTATTAGGCCCTTTTTCCCCACATCCAAACCCTTATCACTCAATTCCGAAGCATCAATCTCAAATGATTCTTTGCAAAAATCGCAGATCACCCGGACAAGACGTTGGGCAAGTACACCAACCATGGTGGCCTGAATCATAAAAGCAGGTGTCTTGAGATCCAAAAGTCGTGTGATTACTGAAGGTGCATCGTTTGTATGGAGTGTAGATAAGACCAGATGCCCGGTCAATGCTGCCTGGACGGCACTTGAAGCCGTTTCTTCGTCCCTCATCTCACCGATCATGATAATATCCGGGTCCTGTCTTAAAATAGTTCTTATGATCGTTCCGAATGTTATGTTTACCGCAGGCTGTACAGCGATCTGGTTGAACTCCTCATTGATCATTTCTATGGGGTCTTCTACGGTGATAACGTTGATTTCCGACGATGAGAGATACTTGAGAGTTGAGTAGAGGGTGGTAGATTTACCGCTTCCCGTGGGGCCGCAGACCATCACGATTCCATGGGGCATGTTGACAAATTGATTGTAGCGGGTCAAATCCGAGGATGTGAAGCCGAGGGTTTTCAAGTCCTGAAAAAGTATATCCGGATCCATGACCCTCATGACCACCTTCTCCCCAAAGGCCACTGGAACCGTGGAGACCCGTATTTCCGCCTCCACGCCCCCTTTGTCCGTTTTGATCCGTCCATCCTGGGGCCTTCGCTTTTCTGCCATGTCGAGCCTGGACAGGGCCTTAATACGGCTGACAATAGCGTTATGAACTTTCTTGGGAAGTTTATAGACAGTATGCAGAACCCCGTCGATCCGCATCCTCACCATAACTTCATCCCGTTTTGGTTCAATATGGATATCGCTGGCTTTCTGGTCAAAGGCATAGATAAGCAGGTGGTTGACGGCATTTACAATATGATGGTCGGTAGGGGGCAGTTCATCCGCCGACTTCAACTTAACATATTGTTCCAGGTTGCCGATATCGACTCCGGTTGTGGTGAACATGTCCTCTGCCATGGCGATGGAGCGTTTGAATCCGAAAAACTCGTCGATGGACTTGATAATGTCGGTTTTTGAACTGACAACCGTATTGATTTTCATCTGGGTGACACGGACGAGATCTTCCATGACCTCCGTATTAAAGGGATTGGACGTTGCAATGGTCAGACATCCATCCTTCATGTCGATGGGAAGAACCAGGTGTTTCATGGCAAAGGAGCGGGGGATGGTGGTTGTAACCAGGTTGAGGTCGAGTTTGAGTGGATCGATCTTCTTGTACGGAATATCCCATTTCTTGGCCAGGGTCTGGTAAATAATCTCTTCATCCAAAGGCCAGGAGGGTTTGTCAGCCCGGCTCAGTTCAAGTGACACAATAACGTCGATTATCGTTATGGGATTGATTATCTTGAACTCGGAACGAGACGCAGCGAGACGCTGGGACCTTTGCCGTTCCAGTTTTTCCCTGGCAATATCCTTTTTTTTGGAGATTTCCTTTATCTGGACATTTGTAACCAGACCGTTTTCCAGGAGTGTCTGACAAACATTTTTTGCTGAAAATGGATTTTTTATATTATTTTGCATCTTATAAAGGATTTACAAATTCGTAAAAATTCGTTTATTTTTCTATCTTGGCATTAAAGGCATCGGCCTCTTTAATAAACTCCTGGCGGCGCTCTTCAAAGTCGGTGATCCTTTGGTTAAGGAGGGTCACCTTCTTTTGATAGGCCATGGCCTCTTTCAGGCTCATGTTTTTTTTGATCTCCTTATATTGGAGCAGGACCTGTTTTTCCTCCATCAGTTTTTCAAATTCCTCGTCCAGGGCGGCTTTTATCCGGTTTAGTTTTTTAAGCTGAGAAAGGTTATCGCCCCGGCCGGTTTCAGTTTCTTCGCTTTGATCCGCACCCTCCATATCCTCGCCGGCTTCTTCCTGGGTCGAGGTATCCTGGAGGTCCTCCTGGGACTCCTCTTCGGACGCAGACAGGTCTTCGCTTTCGGTGTAGCTCTCTATTTGCCGGCGCTGATCTTCAGGGATGTCGGCAAGATTGTCGGTAAAGCGGAGCACACCGTTTTGGTCCCTGTATTGGTAATATTCGGCTAAAACCGACGATGGAAGCCACATGCAAATCAGAAACAACAGGGCGTAAAGCAGGCGCATGA
>SDBS01002893.1_pt1 | contig 16967 bp, 13 predicted proteins | sample 2277091 | NCBI WGS metagenome assembly SDBS01 (sample SAMN10404972, study PRJNA504765) | marine sediment metagenome | isolation source: marine sediment core GS10_PC15, 163 cmbsf | place: Arctic Ocean: Southern Knipovich Ridge | collected 2010 | reverse complement strand
TCTTGCAGTATTCATCCAGGATAGAAGATTTGTCTTTCCTTGACTTTGCCATAAAATATCTTTCTTGCAGTACTTTGAGGTATTGACGTCTTGCATCCATATTCATATCCTTTCACCTCCCTGCTTGATTCTTAATTTCAGCAGGGAAGATTATATCATATTTCGGTTACCTTTTATATGATTTAACCAATACCTCTTCGGTTACATTATAGATGATTCAATTCGGGGGGGTTGACAAAGTTTGATTTTTTACTATAATAATAATATAGTTATGTAGATATATAGCTACCAGGCTGCCAGGTGGCACGTTAACACAGAAGAAAGAGGTTGATCTAGATGTTTAAGAAGGTTCGAACGGAAAAGGTATATGTAAGGATAGTGAAGCAGATCCGCAATTTGATAGCCCAGGGCAAATTGAAACCAGGAGACAAGCTTCTTCCAGAGTTAATTCTGGCAGAGAAATTTGGAACTTCTCGTCCCTCGGTAAGGGAGGCGTTGACCGCTTTGGAGATTCTAGGAATAGTAGAAAGCAGAGCTGGCAAGGGAAATTTCATAAAGGATAAGGTTGAGGCTTCCATATATGATCAAGAATTCAAAAAGCTGAAGAAACAGATGAGTCCCTTTGAACTATTGGAGGCAAGGAAAGTAATGGAGAGCGGGATCGCTGAGATAGCTGCCCAAAAGGCAAGCCAGAAGGATATAGACATTATTCAGGAGAGCGTGGATAAAATGAAGGGTAGCATGACGGATGCTCGTGAGATTATGAAACTTGACGCAGAATTTCACATGAATGTGGCTAAAGCAACTCACAACAGCATCCTTTCTTCAATAATGACTGATTTAACCGAGGCGCTAAGAGAAACACTCTGGACCTATATGAAGACGAAAAGCTACCGAATCCCCGAGCGCGTTCAGAAGTATGTGAAGGAAAATGCCACTGTCCTTGAAGCGATTAAGAACAGTGACTGTGAATCTGCCCGGAGGAGAATGTACGATCACTTAGCTGGAGTGGAACACGACTTATTTAATGAATGACATCCTCTCCATTCGCAAGGGGTGAGCCTTGTGGCGGCATTTCTTATGAGCTCGATCATACAGGAGTTGCGCCTCATATTGGTAGTACTTCCGTTGCAAGTCGCACGAAAATGATTACCACGGGTGTTAGCAATTTAGTAACTGGCTTAAGCAGCAAAATGCGACCTGATTTGGTAAATAATGGAGTATTGGGAATCATTCGAACAAATCAGGGAACGGCTAGAAGTGAAGCCGAGAGAAAGGATGGGCAAGATGACTCCTAAACAAAGGTTGCTGGCTGCAATAGCACATCGGGAAGGGGATCGAGTGCCAGTGAGTCCACGGATGCCAGTCTGGGTTGCCGGGAGATACGGTAGTTACAGCTGGGTACAGCAATTAAAATTACAAGTTGAATTTAATATGGATCCACTTATAGATGTTGATTTTGAAATACCCAACTACATTACATATCCTTTCAGTGGAGATTATCAGGATCTAGAGGATGTCTCCGTAGAAATAGCTGTAAAAGACCAAGATGAAATTAAGATAGTCCGGCGGCACTTTCACACCCCTGCCGGACATCTCACCGATGAAATTGCTCTATCCCCTAAGAAAAGCAGGTATGGAGTCTCACCCAGCCCCACACTACGTGAGCCTTTAGTGAAAGATTCCAAAGATGTGGATAAGATTCGTTTCTTGCTTCCTGATCCACGTGAAGTAAAGGGGACCAACTATCCGGAAATCATAGAAATTATAGGTGAACGGGGGCTACTTCAAGTCCATCCCTGTATGATGTTGTCAGGGATGACTCAAGCCATGGGAATTTCCGAAACAATGGTTGCTTTTTATAATGATCGACAGACATTCGATCGACTCCTAAAAATCTTTGGAGAATATTGTCAACAGGTAATAAAAACTGTGCTGGAGCTGGGGGCGCCGGTGCTATGGGCGAGCTGGCACAACTTTGGAAGTGCTGGTTGGTCACCCGAAATCTGGCGAGAGGTGTTTAAACCTTGGATTAAGGCTGGTATCGACTTAACTCACGATTACGGTGCATTTTACACCTATTTTGATAATGGATGGATCATGCCCCTTTTACCGGACCTGGCTGAGATTGGAGTGGATATCGTTTGTTCGCTTGCCCCACCACCAACAGGAGATGTCAATTTACGTGAGGCTATACAATTGGTGGGTGATCAAATCTGCCTATGGGGTTATGTCGATGTAATCGAGGTGATGTACAGAGGAACTCCTGCCGAAGTGCGGAAAGCAGTTCGGCAGGCAATTGCTGTAGCGGCGCCAAAAGGAGGATTTATTCTAGGAAACAGTGACAGTTTTATGTTTGAGACACCACAGGAGAACATTAAGGCTTTTTTTGAGGCTGCGCATGAATTTGGACACTACCCAATTAAGTTATCGTAGAGGAACAGCAATGTTCGTGAGTGAGAGATTCTTCTAATAATTTCTAGGATAATTTATTGACACTAAAACTAAAATTATGAGGGAGGCAAATGTGAAACCGAGGAAACCAAAAGTTGGTTTATACAGCGTCACGTATGCAGGGATGTGGTATGATGGTCCTGCGCTGAGTATTAAAGAATTCATTTCGAGAGCTAAAAGTTTTGGATTTGAAGGAGTAGAGCTGGATTGCAGAGCACCACATGCCGTTCCTTACTTACTTAAGGAGAAGGATCGAAAAGAAATTGTTGACTACTTAGCGAAAGAGGGTATTGAACTCTCAGCGTTGGCGGCCAACAATGATTTCTCTAGTCCAGTGATTGAGCATAGGGAAGCCAATATCCAAATGGTGATAGATATGATCGAGCTCTGTCGGGATCTAGGGGCTCCAGTACTGCGTGTCTTCACGGCCTGGCAAGGAACTAGCCGGCGAGATGGTTTGGGTACCTATGAAATAGCAAGGCCAGGTTATGAGATGGCATTTCCTCAGATAACAACTACAGAAAGGTGGCAACACTGCCTGGAGTCTTTCCGTATCGTGGCAAAGGAGGCCGAAGAACAGAATGTGACTCTTGCTCTTCAAAACCACCCACCGGTAGTGCGAAACCACATGGACTGTCTGGCTATGGTTGGGGAGGTGGGTTCACCGAATCTTAAGATTTGCTTTGATATTTCAGGAGAAAGGGCTTGGCAACAAACTGACTGGATACTGAAGGCGGGACGTCGCCTTGGTGATAGATGGGTATATAGCCACTTTGGGGGCGATTTCAAAAGGGAGCAGGATGGAACGGTAGTCCGTACACCCCTTGGTAGGACAACCAGTCCTATGCAAAATATGGACTGGAACTATGATGCCTGGGTTCAGGCAATGTCCGAGGTAGGTTACAACGGTTATGTGAGCTATGAGGCATGCACGCCAACCTACCTACCCAACGGGCGGTACGTACCTATCGAAGTTATTGACCAGCGTGTACAGATGGCTAAGGATTATATAGAGCAAATATTTGCCAAGTACTATTCAAAGGGAGGCCGATAGTATGGATAAAATCAAATACGCAATAATTGGTTGCGGATCAGTTTCTGAGAATAGGTATTTCCCCAATTTAGGAACAATAACTAAAGGACACTTGGTGTCTGTCTGTGATAGCGTGGAAGCACGGGCTAAGCGTCGGGCTGAGGAATTTGGTGTTCCGTATTATACAAGCTTGGATGATATGCTGGCGAGAGCAGATTTTGACCTCCTTGTAAACCTTACCAATATCCAGAATCACTTTCCGATTAGTCTGAAGGCACTTAAGAATGGAAAACATGTTTACACCCAAAAGCCGATGACGGTGACGACAGAAGAAGCGACTACGCTGATTAACGAGGCGACTAAGAGGAATCTTAAATTGGTTGCAGAGCCTGTACAGCCAATCATACCTGTTACTCGTACTATACATAGATTGCTTGAGAAAGGCGTCATAGGAAAAGTGGTTTGGGCAAGGGTGGCCTGCAGCCATTGGGGCCCGGCAATCATTGATAACTGGCCAACAGATCCAAGTTGGTTTTACAGGAAAGGAGCAGGTCCTTTGCGAGACGTGGGAGTTGAACGTCTCCATTCTCTCACTGCACTCTTGGGGCCTATCCGGCGTGTGACCGCTATGTCAGGGATTAACCAACCCAAGGTTACGGTTCGTGGTGGACCTTATAACGGTAAACACATAAAGGTAGAGGAGGATGATGTTATCCTCCTCACGTTAGACTTTGGGAATTCGATCTTTGCTATGCTTGACACAGCTTGGGTTAACCAACGAGCTAGACGTACCCCGGAGATGGAGATCTATGGCCAGAAGGGGGTAATCTGTTTCTTCCGTAGGGGCCATTCAGAAGCTACAGCTTTCGACTTTGACCTCGAGTTATACCGAGATGAACCAGAGATAGGCATTCGCGGCTGGGCTAAAATAGATGTAATACCTCCGTTACAGCATGATCCTCTCCCAGCAGTAGCGGGACTGGTGCATGCGGTAGAGTGCATTATTGAGGATAGGAAGCCGATCCTGAGCGGTGAACACGCTCGGCACTGCATTGAGGTGATGGATAAAGCTTTTGTTGCTACACAAACAGGGACAACTCAAGAGCTGGAGACTACTTTCGCGGCGACTTAAGAAATTTATACTTTACAGAAACACAAAATGACTATGTTATCATATGAGGAGGTAGTTTAAGTATTCGATCTTTCTCATAGGTTTTAATGAAGAGTTCTTTGACAAAACAGAAAAAGACCCCTTTATAGAGGCTGGAAAGAAATTGAATTCAGTTAAATTTTTGTGATGGTATTAGTCCTTAGGGGGAGATCTTTTTTCCGAATTAAGGAAAGGATAAAGGTTGGCACCTTAGGAGCTGCTAATTTTTTCTTACTCAAAAGGCAGTCTGAAGGCTTCTTTTAAGAGGGTCGAAAATCAGGCGAGGAGGTGATGAGAGTTACTTAAAGAGCATAAAGCCCTGGGTTAAATTCAATTTACGGGAGGTGAGAAGTAAGTAGGTTGTTAGTTGGAATAAAGGAAAGCTTTCTAGAAAGGAGAAGGCTTCAGAGAAAATAAATTAAATCTATTAAGGAGATAAAAAGTGATACGAAAAATAAAAGTGATTTTATTAAGTGCGGTGATATGTCTGTTGGTAGTAATTCCAGTATTGGCAATAGAGTATCATGAAGCTCCTATGTTGAAAGTGAAGGTAGCCGCAGGAGAACTTCCTCCCGTTGAGAAAAGGCTTCCTGAGGAACCCCTGGTAATTGAGCCAATAGAAGAAATTGGAGAGTACGGCGGAATATACTACGAGATTGATCCAGGGGAACGACAGTTTGACCCAATTTTTATAATTATGGATAGGATATTCAGAATAACTAAGGACGGAATAGCTCCCAATATCGCTAAGGGTTATGAATTCTCAAAGGATGGAAAGGTTTTAACCATATATTTACGGAAAGGAATGAAGTGGAGTGATGGTGCTCCTTTTACCGCTGATGATTTTGTTTTCTGGTATGAAGATGTTCTTCAGAATAAAGATCTTACTAGTATAATACCAGCTGTGTGGTCCCCAGGTGGAGAGCCTATGAAACTGGAAGAAATAGATGATTATACAATTCAGCTCCGCTTTGCCGAATCGTATCCAATGATTGTCTACTCTCTTGCTCACTTCAATGCTGGTACTGTAGGAGGATTCTTTTTACCCAAACATTACCTAAAAGAGTATCACATAAAGTATAATCCAAAGGCAGATGAAATTGCAAAAGAAAAAGGCTTTGAGTTCTGGTGGCAACTTTTTTTGCAGAGGGCAAATCTTAGAGCCGCCTCAGGTGTAAGAGCAGAGCCTGATGCCCCTAATATCAATGCCTTTATACTTAAAAAGGTCACTACCAGTTATCTAGAGGTAGAGAGGAATCCTTACTACTGGAAAGTGGATCCTGCTGGTAATCAGCTTCCCTACATAAATAGGGCAATTTCTGTGATTGTAGCAGATCGAGAGGTCTATAATGCAAAGATAATGGCAGGAGAGGCCGATTTAGCTGGTAATTACACAGATATGGCGAACATACGTCTGTATAAAGAAAATGCAGAAAAAGGTAATTACCGGGTTCTTATCTGGAAAAGACCTTACGGGTCAGGTGTTTGCCTCCAACTCAATCAAACCTACGAGAAAGATTTAGTTCTTCGGAAGGTTTTTCGTGATGTGAGGTTTAGACGAGCTCTCTCACTGGCTATCGATCGGGAGGAGATTAACGAGTTTATTTATTATGGATTGGGGGTGCCCCGACAGATGACGGTTGTTCCTCAATCTGAGTATTTTGAGAAGGAATTTGCACAAGCCTATGCTGAGTATAACCCAGAAAAAGCAAATCAACTTCTAAAAGAAATGGGCTTGGAATGGGATGAAAATCATGAGTATCGTTTGCGTCCTGATGGCAAAAGGTTGACCATAACACTTGAATATCGCCAGAAAGAGGCAGGTGTAGCTAAATTGAACGAACTTATTAAAGAACAGTGGAAGGAAGTCGGAGTTGATCTACGTCTAAAACTACTGGCCGGGGATACAATCATTCAGCGTTATGCAGAAAATCAAGTTCAAATGGGTCAGTGGGTAGGTGATAGAAGTGCGTTTCTTTTCAATACTGACCCCTTGTGGTATGTCCCTATAGAATACACAGTCGCAAATGCCTGGGCTCCATTATGGGGCAAGTGGTATGTAACAAAGGGAAAAGAGGGAGAAGAACCTCCTTTAGAGGTGAAGAAGAATATAGAACGATGGGAGCAATTTAAGATTACCCTAAATGAGGAAGAAAGGATTCGCCTGGGTAAAGAGATTTTACGCTCCCAAGCAGAAAATCTTTGGACAATTGGTGTAGTAGGTCTCACTCCTGTGCCCGTTATAGCAAGAGACAATTTGCGGAATGTCCCCGAAGAAGCTTTATTTGGTTGGGACTACTTGGCGACGTTACCCTGGAAGTCATTTCAGTACTTCTTCAAGTCTCCTTTGTATCCTAGCCAAAAAAGATAGAATAAAGGAAAGATAAAAGCTCCTACTGGGTCTTTACCCAGTAGGAGCTTTTAACCTTAAAAAGAAATGCTCTATTATATCCTTCGCCGAGTTTTGTATATGGCTATTGTCGTGTTAATAATCACGGTTGTCTCATTTATCGTTGTTCAACTCCCCCCTGGTGATTATGTAACTCACTACGTCACGTTTAAGGCCCAAGAGGGAAGGTCCTTTACTGCGGATGAAGTTACATCATTGAGAAGGCAGTATGGCTTGGATCAGCCCGTATATCTTCAATATTTTAGTTGGTTATGGAAAATGCTTCATGGAGACATGGGGCTATCTTTTTCATACATTTTTAGGCCGGTAAGTGAGTTATTGGCTGAGCGATTGCCATTTACAGTGATGCTTTCCCTTTTCACTTTTCTCTTCGTATACAGTGTGGCCATCCCGATAGGTATCTACTCAGCTACTCATCAATATTCTATTGGTGACTACATTTTCACTGCATTTGGCTTTAGTGGCCTGGCCATCCCTAATTTTCTTTTAGCATTGATCCTGATGATCCTTTTCTACAGATATTTTGGTTTGAGTGTAGGTGGTCTTTTCTCGCCTGAATATATGAGAGCTAGCTGGAGTGTAGCTAAATTTATCGATATGCTAAAGCATTTACCCATTCCCATAATAGTTATTGGGACTGCCGGGACAGCTAGCCTTATTCGCATTATGCGAGGCTGTTTACTGGACGAGCTTGGAAAGCAATATGTTATTACTGCTCGAGCAAAAGGAGTTAGAGAAAGAACCCTTTTATTTAAATATCCGGTAAAGATGGCCATAAATCCTATAATTAGCACCGTAGGATGGATACTTCCTAGTATTATTTCGGGTGAAACTATCACAGCTATAGTACTTAGTTTACCTACTACAGGGCCTCTTCTCTTTCATGCATTGATGGCTCAAGATACAGCCTTAGCTGGAAGCACTCTTGTACTTTTGGCTACTTTAACCGTGGTGGGGACTTTTATTTCTGATCTTCTTTTAGTCTTGGTAGATCCCCGTGTTCGTTATGAAAAATCATCATAAGAAAGAGCTGAGAAGTGAGAAGTGAAAGAGAAGAAGTTAGTGCAGAAGAAAGATTTTATTTAGCCTCACAATGGCAGCTTATGTGGCGAAAGTTTATAAAGCATAGGCTGGCTATTTTAAGTGGTTTCATTTTGATTATTTTTTACACTCTAGCTTTATTCTGCGAGTTTTTTGCTACTCAAGATATATATAAGACTCATAGAGAATACATGTACTCTCCACCACGGAAAATTGATTTTTTTGATGAGGAGGGCAATTTTCATTTTCGCCCCTTTGTTTACGGGTTAAAAAAAGAGGTTGATCTAACAACTTTTAAAATAGCATATACAGAGGATAAGACTGAAAAATATCCTATTTATTTTTTTGTCCATGGGGATAAGTATAGCCTCTGGGGTCTATTCCCTACAGATATTCATCTTTTTGGAGTAAAGGAGGGAAATTTATTTTTATTTGGGACAGATTCATTGGGTAGGGATTTGTTTTCTCGCGTTGTTTATGCCACTCGGATCTCACTATCCATAGGTTTAGTGGGAACGGCTCTTAGTTTTATATTAGGAGTTATACTAGGAGGGATCTCAGGATACTACGGAGGAGCTGTCGATATGTTTACCCAGAGAGTCATAGAATTTTTGTTGTCTATACCGAAAATCCCTCTCTGGCTAGCCTTTAGTGCGATGCTACCTGAACAATGGTCAGCAATTAAGGTTTACTTTGCGATTACCATTATTCTCTCTGCCGTAGGCTGGTGTGGCTTAGCTCGGGTAGTAAGAGGGAAATTGCTGCAACTGAGAGAAGAAGATTTTATTATGGCAGCCAAAATTGCCGGAACAACCGATAGAAAAATAATAACAAAGCATCTTCTTCCCTCCTTTCTGAGTTACCTTATAGTAAGTCTTACCATATCTGTACCCTATATGATTTTAGCAGAGACTTCTTTAAGCTTTCTTGGCATAGGGCTTCGCTCTCCTGTGGTAAGTTGGGGGGTTCTTTTACAAGAAGCCCAGAATGTACGCAGCGTTGCTTTTCATCCTTGGCTACTAATCCCGGGGTTATTTGTCATTATCGTTGTTTTAACCTTCAATTTTGTTGGAGATGGTTTGCGAGACGCAGCTGATCCATATAAATAGAGAGATTAGAAGCCGATAGCTTTCTGTCAGGATAGGTCGGAGACTGTTTTTATTAACTTTACATAATTATGTAGGGCTTTTTATCATCAAGATCATAAAAATTTCTTTCTTTTACAGTGGAAAAGAAGTTCAACGACTTCTGGGTAGATAAACAAAAAGGAACTGGAATTATTCTATGTTGAGGGACAAAGAAAAGTGAATATAACTTACATATGTGTATAGCTTATCAGGTATTATATTTTCCTAATTTATTAGTTAAGATTGGTAATACTATTTTCTTCCGAGGTAGGAGAGACTAAATCGTCTCAAATTTGATGAAAACTGGAGATTCAAATTATCGGAGAAGTTAGTGCTCTGACGAGTGGATTTTGTCGTATTTTGGCCAGTTTCTTCTTTAAATCACAATCTCAAAAAGTTAGCCCTATAGTAATCAATTTTTTGCGTACCTTATTTGCTGCTGTGTTTGTAATTGTTTTGGTATTTTTTGTTGAAAAAATGAGCAATTTTACTCATTTTCGTTGGCTTTCTTTAATTTATATTTTTGGATCTACCCTTGTAGGAATTGTTATTGGAGATACTTTCTATTTAAAAAGCATAAGTTTAATAGAGGCTTCAAAGTCTATAGTTATTGCATCGTCTACTTATCCTTTATTTACCATGGTTTTAGCTGTCGTTTTTCTTGATGAATTAATTACCTGGCCTATGTTGTTGGGAGCGCTTTTAATAATATACGGTATGTACCTGATAGTTTATCCTTCTCAGAAACTATTATCAAATCCACTTAAATTTTTGTTAGAAAGCCATGGGATAGGGGTTCCGATGGCTATCATGGCTGCTTTCTGTTGGGCCCTAGGAGCAGTACTTCTTAAGAAACCACTGAAAGAGCTGAGTGTGATTACCATTAATGCCATCAGACTATCTGTAGGTGGACTATTATTATCAGCCTTTCCATCTATTAGAGTTGGTGCCTGGCAAGTTATTAGATATCATCCCTTTTCCCTAGCTATTATCGCACTTGGTGGTATTCTCATGGGTGTAGGTAGTAATCTCCTTTGGCTTTTTGCAATTCAACATATTGGTGTAGCAAAAACGGTGATCTTAAATTCGGCATCTCTTGTTTTGGTTTCACCTCTCTCTGTTTTGTTCTTTCACGAGAAGGTAACTTTAAGGATGGCATTAGCTGTAATAATATCCATGGTAGGGATATGGCTTATTGTCTGGTCTCATATATTGGGATTCTGAAAAACCCTGGATCTTGTGAGGGCCGTATTTATCTGGCTCTTTTGAAAGAAGGCCTTTGTAAATAGGACCTTTACAAAAAGCAATTTTAGGCTTTTAATATATAGCTTTTTATCATTTTTCTTGTAATGATATCTTATTAGGTATGCTAAGAATAGAGAAATTCTAGGATGCATAGGAATAAAGAAAGCGTGCCTAGCCAAAAGGCGGTTTATTAACTAATTCTAGGAGGTAAAATTTAGGTGAATTCTCCAAGAAGTCAATAAATATTAAGTTATCAAATGGTTTACTAATTTCAATTACTTGAAAATTATATCAGGAGGCCAGAAATGTTCACTTTAAAAAGGTTTGAAATCTCTGGAATTGTAGTGCCAATTGTCACCCCCTTTACGCAAAAACAAACTATTAACAGAGATGTTCTGTACAAATTGGTAAGACGTATAGTTAAGGCAGGGACACATGCTATAGTTACTCCGGGAAGTACTGGTGAGTTTTATGCTCTTGAAGATGCTGAAAAAATAGAACTCATGGAAAGCGTAGTAAATGAAGTAGATCATAAAATCCCCGTGTGGGGAGGAACGGGAGCAATCACAACCAAAAAAAGTATAGAATTAACTCAAAGAGCTGAAAAGATTGGGGTCGATGCCGTTATGGTCATATCTCCTTTTTTTATATCACCCAGTGAAGATGAACTTTTCTATCATTATAAAGCCATAAGTGATAACACTAACTTGCCAGTGATTATCTATTCTAATCCTAAAAGGACACATGTCTCGTTTTCTGAAGCCATAATTGAAAGGCTTGCTCAAATTGATAATATTGTTGGGGTGAAAGATTCTAGTGGACAACCAGCTTTAATTACTGAATATATTCACAGCACCCCGGATAGTTTTTCTATCCTAACGGGTCATGACCCATTAATATTGTTCAGTTTGATGCATGGGGCAAGGGGTGCTGTTTCTGCTATAGCAAATATATTTCCAAATCTTGTGGTAGGTATTTATGAGGACTTTCGTAATGGTAATTTCAAAGAAGCTCAAAAGAAACAAAAGCAGATTACTTTACTTTATAGTGTTTTGAAAATTGGAACTTTCCCTGCAGGGATCAAGGAAGCCTTAAAACTTATTGACGTAAAGGTTGGACCGGCACGATCTCCCGTGAAGAATCTCTCGATGAAATCCCGAGCGCGTTTACAAGCAATTATTAAAGACCTGTAGTAGGTTAGTCGGCTGTCACATAGATAGAATAACATTCCCTTGAGTAAAAATTTCATCGTGGATGACTGTAGAAGGCTTACAATTACGATTGTCTGCAGTTTTATTTCTTATAAATATTAGTTAATGATAGAGTAAGAATATATACATTGTAATTGCTTACATTTTGTCGGTTTTAACATGAGTTAGTAAAATTGTACTCATTTTAAAGGAACACAAAGCAATAAAGATAAAAGGAGGTATAAATTATGCAAAAAGAAGTAATTTCTACTAAAAAAGCTGGAGCTCCAGTGGGACCTTACTCTCAAGGAATAAAAATAGGAAATTTTGTATTTGTAGCTGGAGAGAAAGGAATTGATCCGAAGAAGGGATCTATAGTAAAAGGTGGAATAAAGGCACAAACTAAGCAAACTCTTGAGAACATAAAATTTATATTAGAGGAAGCAGGAGCTTCTATGGCAGATGTAGTTAGAGCAGTAGTTTATCTTGATGACTTGGATAATTTTGAAGCAATGAATCAGGTATACAAAGAGTACTTTTCTCAAAATCCTCCAGTCAGAACTTGTGTTGAAGTATCCTCTTTACCTGCAAATGCAAATGTAGAGATAGAAGTGACTGCTGTCATCTCTGGATAACGGCATTTGTTAAAGATCAACTATCTCAAAACTTTGGCAAAAATTGGTCTGAAGGTAAGTTTTAATCTTCATGGCTAAGGGCCTAGTATGTTATAAATAACTCCTCTTTCTCACTTTGTAAAGACTAGAATCTTCTAAAACGGGTTTTGGTTTTCATCATTTTTAGTCGTTCTAAAGGGGAACCTTTGTGGAGAATCATAACAGACACAGATTATAGAAGAGGAATCACGAAAATATGCATAAACGACTGTACCATTAACGCATTAGTCCATACTTAGTGTGGATTTGAAGCCAATTTTGGACTAAAAAATGCCAAAGTCTTGTGTCTTTTAAAATATATTTAAATTTTGCGAAAAGGAAAATTAAATGTATATTTCAGCTAAAAAACCGAACTTAATTCTTATTGTATCCGATACACTTCGTGCGGACTATATAGGATGTTATGGAAATAAAAAAATTCACACAGCTAACCTTGATGCTTTTGCTGCTGAATCTGTGGTATTTGACCACGCTTATCCAGAATCTCTTCCTACCATCCCATTCCGAAGATCTCTACATACGGGTCGCCGTAGCTATCCATTTCGTAATTACAAACCCCTGAGAGGAGAAACTGTTCTTCTTCCTGGTTGGCAACCTTTAAGTAATGATGAAGATACCCTAACCGAAAACCTAGTAAAAGCTGGATACTATACTGGTTTCGTCAGTGATGCGCATGTCAATTGTCGCCCTGGTATGAATTTTGCTCGGGGATTTGATCAGTGGGAATTTATTCGAGGCCAAGCGGGAGACAATTGGCAGTCACCGGCAACGGTATCTACTAAAGATTTAAGAAAGTATGGTAATCCTGAGCAATTAAAATCAAGATTTCCAAAAGGTGAGATTCTGCGTCTTATAGCTAATTCACGGCATATACGCTCTGAAGACGAAACTACTACAGCAAAAGTATTCAAATGGGCTATGGATTTCATAGATGATAATCGTCATGTCCAACCTTTTTATCTGATGATTGATTGTTTTGATCCTCATGAAGCTTGGGAAGCTTCTGAATCATATTTAGAGCTGTACGCAAATCCTAATTACAAAGGTCGCACAATTCCATATGTTAAATATGGTCCAGCAAAGAAAGAATATACTGCTGAGGAGATTGAGCATATTAAAGCTCATTACAGTGGTCTGGTTACACTAGTTGATAATTGGTTTGGTCATTTTATAGACAAACTGAAAAGGTTAGGTCTTTGGGAAAGATCCATGATAGCATTTATAAGCGACCACGGAACTAACTTTGCAGATAATCCGGAACATATTATTGGTAAGCCTCATTATGCCTTGTATCCTGGTGTTATGCACATCCCTTTAATTATACATTTTCCAGGCGGTGAAGGTGCTGATAAACGCTTTAACCAATTAGTTTACAATGTGGATCTTACAGCAACCTTCTATGATTGTGGAAATGTAAGTGATAAGCCCGAGATAGAGTTGGACGGACAAAGCCTATACTTGCTCATGGGAAAGAATAGATATAAGGAGAGGGAATATGTCACTAGCCGGTTTGGGAATACTGCATGGTATAGGGATAAAAAGTACTGGGTCATAATGGAAGTGGATAGCAAACCAAGAGCTGTATTTGATCTAGATGAAGACCCCCGATGCCAACACAATATTGTCTCTAGCTCTACTAATGTGGTCAAAAAAGCTTGGCAATGTATACTCTATGATGCTGATGATGATTTGCCAGTGTATAAAAAAGTCAGGAGCTCAGATGCTGTTGGACGCCGCGAGAAGAATTCTAGAGTTTAAGTTTGGCAATTAAAGAGTATAGCTAAATCCAAGCGGCACACGAAAGCGATTATTTATACAACTGAAAAAGTTTCAAAAGAAGTAAAAAAAAGATGAATTGGCTAAAATTTGTCCGCTTAAATAAATTTCTTTGAAATTTTGACTTCCGATGGGAAGATAATTAGTTTAGGAATACAGAGTAAAAGATGTGAGCAAATACAATACTCAATGATCGCAGATGAATAACAAAAAGTCTTTATCATAAAAGAGCGATTTATAAAGTAAAAACAGTATAAAAATAAAATTGTAAAGGGGGTGAGTAAGGTATACTAATACACATATCTTTTTAGTATACCGTAAAATTATGGCAAGCAAAGATAGAGGAAGACCTAATATTGTTTTTATTCTCACAGATGATCAAGGCGTATGGGCTATGGGGTGTGCGGGAAACAAGGAAATTCGCACGCCAAACCTTGATCGCTTGGCAAAGACAGGGGTGCGATTTGAAAACTTCTTTTGCACCTCTCCGGTTTGTTCTCCGGCGAGAGCTTCCTTATTAACAGGGCGTATTCCCTCCCAGCACGGTGTTCATGACTGGATCTCAAAGGGAAATGTTGGAGAAAATACTGTGGAGTATCTTGCCGGACAGCTTGCCTACACAGATGTGCTGGCAAAGAATGGATATATATGTGGGATAAGCGGCAAGTGGCACCTGGGCAATAGCATTAAACCTCAGAAAAGTCTTACTCATTGGTATGTTCATCAAAAGGGGTGTGGTCCTTATTATAATGCGCCGATGGTGCGAGATGGGAAGCTTATCAATGAACCGGGTTATATAACCGATAACATTACCGATGATGCACTAGCCTATTTGGATGAGCGGGCAAAAGAGGATAGACCTCTTTACCTTAGTGTGCACTATACAGCACCACATACTCCGTGGATTGGAAATCATCCCAGAAAAATCGTGAACTCATATAATGATTGCTCATTCACCTCCTGCCCTCAGGAGACAGACCATCCCTGGGCTGGTAGGTTGACCAAGGAGGTGAAAAAGGACATCCGGGGAAATCTAAAGGGATACTTTAGCGCGGTAACGGCGATGGATATGAATGTTGGACGTATTATTGACAAATTAGAGGAGATGAACTTAAGGGAAAGCACGCTAATTTGTTTTCTCAGTGATAATGGCTTTAGCTGTGGCCATCATGGTTTTTGGGGGAAGGGAAATGGCACTTTTCCCTTGAATATGTATGATAACTCTGTTCGCGTGCCCGCTATAATGAGCCAGCTTGGGCGTATCCCTCAGGGTGTGGTCTGTGATGAGCTAATTAGCGGCTATGATTTTATGCCGACTCTGTTGGATTACCTTAATCTGGAGAATCCAGAAACTGATAAATTGCCTGGCAGAAGCTTTCTGTCAACTCTTTTAGGAGAGAAGGTACAGGGACGGGAACATATAGTGGTTTATGATGAATACGGTCCTATGAGGATGATAAGGACAAAGGAGTTTAAATATATACATCGATATCCTTATGGTCCTCACGAGCTTTATGATCTGATAAATGATCCCGATGAGCGTGTTAACCTTGTTAACGATGCCGGCAAAAAAGAGATATTGATCTCCCTTAAAGCAATGCTCGAGAATTGGTTTATCCAATATGTTGACCCAAAACTCGATGGTACGCATGAGCCAGTTATTGGCAAGGGGCAGAGGTACCTTGCTGGCCCTTCGGCTCGTGGTGGCCCCGCCTTCTTTTCCTTAAAGGAGAGTTAAACGAGATCATCAAGAGAGTTCTTATATGTGAGACGGTGCTATAGGCAATCACTATTGTCCAAGAATCAAAGATTTTAATACAGTTTAATCTGAGATTAAATTTCTTTTTGTAATCTTTCAGGAAAGAATAAACCATGTGTTGGAGAGGGCATCGCCTGAAACTATGTCCTGAGGGAGGAGCTTTGCGATTTAGAAGGCACTTTTTATGAGAAGAAAAATCTGGTAGACAGGCCAGATCACGTAAATATACAAGAGGAGTTAAGTAAGCGACTGACAAAATGGATGAGAAAACCGGCAATCTATTGTTAGAAGGTCCTGTTCCTCTGCAAAATGCTTTAAGTTTATTGGTAAAACCCGCTGATGCGGACTGTAACATAGCCTGCCGTTACTGCTTTTATACCCCTAAAAAGAGGCTATTTCCGGGAAAGACAAGGATGAGCGTAAAAATCCTGGAGAGGATGCTCGCTCAATTCCTTGATGTAGCTGATTCCGAGGCCTGGTTGAGTTGGCAGGGGGGTGAGCCAACATTAATGGGGCTGGATTTTTACCTGAGAGCGATAGAATTTGAGAAGCGCTACAAGAAAAAGGAACAAAGGGTTCATAATGCATTTCAGACAAACGGCTTATTGCTCGATGAGAAATGGGCTAAATTTTTGCGGGACAATAATTTCCTAGTGGGAGTAAGTATAGATGGTCCGGCTAAATTTCACGATGCTTACAGGCTAACTAAGGGAGGAGAGCCCACTCATTCGTTGGTTATGGAAAAGGTTAAGCTGCTACAGCGATATAATGTTCAGTTTAATGCCTTAACAGTTCTTACAGATAAAAATGGCAAGGAGCCGGAGACACTGTTTAAGTTTTTTCAAGATAAGGGTATAGATTATATGCAATTTATACCCTGTTTAGAGGCTAACCAAAGGGGAGATGGGCTGGCCTCCTTCTCTATTAATCCTGAGATTTACGGAAATTTCCTGTGCCGTATCTTTGATAAGTGGTATAATATCGCAGCTCCATTTTGCTATATCCGCGAGTACGAGGAATGGTTTATAGGTTACGTGTACGGAACTCATCCTTCTTGTGCTTTTACCCCCTACTGCGGAGGGTCTCTGGTGGTGGAGTATAACGGCAA
>SDBS01002891.1_pt1 | contig 16978 bp, 16 predicted proteins | sample 2277091 | NCBI WGS metagenome assembly SDBS01 (sample SAMN10404972, study PRJNA504765) | marine sediment metagenome | isolation source: marine sediment core GS10_PC15, 163 cmbsf | place: Arctic Ocean: Southern Knipovich Ridge | collected 2010 | reverse complement strand
ACCTAACATCGATTTTTCCGCATCTTCATCGCCAATTTCGTTCGGAATGATCCATAGCGCAACTACATCTGCATGGGTCGCTATCGCGCGTCCATTACGATCGTAAATGTTGGCTCGGTTTGGGATAATTGGCGCAAGGAGCAGACCGCTATCGGGGGTCAGTTCAGGGAGGATGCTCTGATCGGTCCAATCTATCCCCCACAATTCGCCATCTCTCTCCAAATCAAGCCAAGTTTCCCTGCTCACATCTCTAACAATTGCACTTTTTAGCGTTATCCGGTACCGAACCTGGGCATCATCTGGGGCCAATAAGGATGAAACGATTTCGAATTCGATCCCGGTGAGATGCGCCGCGCTCCAGATATCCTCATAGCGCTCTAAGAAAGAAACCTTGGAGACAGTCTGTTGACTCTGTGGGCTGAGCATTTCATACATAAATTCGTACTCACGCTCATTCCAGGCACTCAGAAATTCTGTGACAATTTCTTCAACATCGGGTGCTGAAAAAGTTGTTACATGAGGGCCTGGCAATGTGGCGCTTTCACTCGGCGCAGTGGCAGTGCCGCTCGTTAAGGTGCAAGCCGCAAAAAGGAAACCAGCCAATGAGATTACGACTTTATTCATGATTGATGTCCCAGGATCTTAGGAAAGGCTTTACATTGGAAATTAACAAAGCGCTGGCATTCAGTTGGAACATCATGGACTGGGATAAGGCCAAAGCCCTTCATCGATCGCGTAAGATGGCATAGGGGCAATCCCATGACATTCGCATAACAACCTTCCATTTTTTCTAGCTCGACCGGGTGAAAACCATCATCTTGGATTCCATATGCGCCTGCTTTATCCAGAGGCGATCCTGAATCGACATATTCATCAACTTCCTTGGGCGTGTACGCTCGCATTGGAACTTCAGTCTCACATATGTCTACGAGCATAGGCTTTGGCGCTTGACCGGCGATAGCGAGCGCTGTTAACACTCTATGTGATTTCCCAGCGAGTTCACTTAAGATCTGCTTCGCATGATCAGAGTCTTCCGGCTTTCCGAGGATTCGATCCTCCTTAACTACAATTGTGTCTGCCGCAAGAACGATGTACGAATCATCAACGCTTTCCAGGGCTTTTTGAGCCTTTTCTTGCGCCACTCGTTTCACATAGGATTCAGGTGATTCACCGATATTGAGTATCTCATTAATCTCCGTTGCTCTAACCTCGTTAGACCAACCAGTTAAGGTAAGTAATTCTCTTCTCCTTGGAGAAGCAGAGGCCAATAACAACGGGACTTGGTCAGAGTGACCTAAACCAGATTTCATACTCTACTATTTCTTACCTCAAGCCATTTATCATCAAGCACGACGGTAATTCCACCCTCGATAGTTCCATGCTTTACAAAGACATAATTCAAGTGACCATTCTAACATAGCCCCCAATCGCCCTCCACATTCGCCAAGCATTGGCATCCACCTTTCCAGCACAGAAGAATTCACACTCTATCTTCAAACGGCGGGGCCTGGTCAACCTATTTCGACACACATCTATCGTCTCCCTGATTTCATTCATTCTCAATCTACGCTCAAAATTTCTACCTGCCTTGGTATGATGGTAGAATCGATCCACCCCAATTAATATGGATTTATTTGACCACGCTCTCATGAAAAGAATGGTTGGCGAAGCCCCTTTGGCTGCGCGAATGCGTCCGCGCACTCTGCAGGAATTCGTCGGGCAAGAGGAGATCCTTGGCGAAGGTCGCTTATTACGCCGTGCAATCGAATCCGATCGCCTGTTTTCTTCCATCATACTTTGGGGCCCACCAGGAAGTGGCAAAACGACCCTGGCGATGATCATCGCTAATACGACAGAATCTCACTTCGAAACCATGTCGGCAGTTCTGGCAGGCAAAGCTGAGCTCAGGCGCGTAATTGGTGAAGCTCAAGAAAGACGCAAACTTTATCACAAGCGGACAATCCTGTTCGTTGACGAAGTTCATCGTTGGAATAAGGCTCAGCAGGATGCCCTTCTTCCCCTCGTCGAAACTGGTCGGATTACGCTCATAGGTGCTACCACGGAGAATCCATATTTCGAGGTTATCGGCGCGTTGGTATCAAGATCTCGGATATTCCAACTCAGGCCTTTGCAGAACAACGAAGTTAAACACATCATCCTAAATGCGGTTTCAGAACGTGGTCGTGGATACGGAGACCGCTCAGTAAAGCTCGACGATGATGCACTCGAACACTTGGTACGAGTAGCAGGAGGCGATGCTAGGAACGCACTCAACGCTTTAGAGCTGGCGGTCGAATCAACACCACCCGATAAAGGTGGAGCCATTAACATAGACCTAGAAGTCGCCCAGGAGTCGATCCAGCGCAGGGCGGTGCTTTATGACAAGGACGGAGACGCGCATTACGATACCATTTCGGCCTTTATAAAATCCGTCCGTGGTTCAGATGTTGATGCAGCGCTCTACTGGCTGGCAAAGATGCTCTATGCAGGAGAATCTCCCCGTTTCATCATCCGTCGTCTTCTAATCCTGGCATCAGAAGACATCGGACTCGCGGACCCGATCGGGCTTGTCGTTACCTCAGCAGCAATGCAGGCTTTTGAATTCATCGGTCTGCCGGAGGGGATTTTCCCCATCGTTGAGGCAACCATCTACCTGGCAACCGCACCTAAATCGAATTCTGCAATGTCGTATTTCAAAGCGTATAAATTACTTGAGGAAGAGGGAGTGGTTGAAGTGCCCCACCACTTGAAGGATGCCAATCGTGATGCCAAGGCTCTGGGGCACGGAGAAAACTATCAATATCCTCATGAGCATCCTGGACATCATATCGGGCAGCAGTATCTGCCCCAGGAATTATTAGGTCGATATTTTTACAAACCTTCAGATCAGGGCTATGAAACTGAGGTTAATCATCGTCTAGAACAATGGCGCAACGCCCAAAGGCGAGCGCTCGGAATTAAGGAGAGCACTGATTTACCTGATCTGAGTGAAGCTCAGGTTGAAGAAATTAAACGACACCATACACGTGGGAAGAAGTGAGACTCATATAAGGCTAAAAAATATGACTTTAATTTATCTTATCCGGCATGGCGAGAACGAATATGTAGGGAAGGGGAAACTCGCAGGATGGTTACCAGGAGTTCACCTTAACGAAAAAGGGAAAGCTCAAGCCAAAGCGCTTGTCGACCATTTCGTAAAAATTCCTCTTCAAGCCATTTATTCAAGCCCCTTAGAACGCACGGTCGAAACTGCCTCTCCTTTAGCAGAAGCAAAGGGATTGGAGATTGTTGAGCGGGAGGGCTTGGGAGAGATCCGATATGGCAGCTGGGAGGGACGGTCGCTTAAAGCTCTTAGGAAACGAAATCTTTGGCCTATTATTCAATCCACCCCATCATTGGCCCGTTTTCCAGATGGGGAATCATTTGTTGAAGCACAGGATCGAGTTGTTTCGGAAATTGAATTTCTTCGCTCCAGACATAAAGGCAAGAAAGGCTCATTTGCGTGCGTGTCTCATGCGGATGTTATCAAACTTATCCTTGCGCATTACATCGGTTTGCATATTGATCTCTTTCAACGTCTATCCGTCTCGCCTGCATCAATCAGCGCGCTGCACATCGATCCTGGTATTCACTTACTCACACTGAACGATACAAGCGCAAGTCGGGTTGCAATAGATGGGTGATATACTTTTCATACTTGAAAAGCGCGTGGCAATTCGGAGCATTGGATGCCTTCCACTGAATATGAGTTAAAGCCTGTTACTCGGATCACGACACACGTTGTAGGAGAGCCCGGAAAGCGTGTATTCTACCTACAAGGACGCTCTGATGATCTGATGCTAACACTCATCATTGAAAAGCAGCAAATCCAGTCACTTGCTGTAGGAGTCGAACAATTCCTACAGGATCTTGATAAACGTTATCCTGAACTCGCTGAGGCTTCAGACAATTTCACCGAAAATGAAATGGAATTGGAGACCCCTATCGATCCCGCATTTCGAGTAGGCCAGATTGGCCTGGGATACGATGAGGACACAGACTTAATGGTGTTGGTCGCGCGCGAGATTCAGGATGAAGAAGATGACGATGGTTCGGAAGATGTCGCCCGCTTTTGGTGTACACGCTCTCAACTACGGTCTATGTGTCAATGGGGACTTGAACTTGCAAGTCGTGGAAGACCGATTTGTGGGAACTGCAGTCAACCCATTGATCCTAAGGGGCACTTCTGCCCAAAACGCAACGGGCACAAGCATTAATTTCATTCCATTCATAGAGAAAAGTGCACTGAAAAAACCAGCCTCAAGGCGAGTGGAGGCGTCCTGCTCTTATGATCGACCTTTTTTTCAAGGGAGTCATAGAACATTCCAGGAAAATATCGATAAATCACATTTTGTGAATTTAACATAGGCCTGCGATCGTAATCATGAGCCACGATACCTTAAAGTGATGCAGGAAGTGTTCTCCAACGAACTTATCATCCGAAGTCTGATGTCCGGCGAAATCCACATTGCTGGTCGATTTCTTTGGGGTTCGAATTATACATTCCTCGTAGAAGTTCACTCACACGACGATGTCCTAGCAGCTGTCTATAAACCATCCCGTGGTGAGCGGCCTCTCTGGGACTTCGCCAAGGGCTCACTCGCTGCCCGTGAAGTGGCGGCATACCTCACCAGTTCATCTCTGGGTTGGCAATTGGTCCCCCCAACTGTCTTGCGGCCTGACGGACCTGCCGGCTCTGGATCATTACAACTATATGTTGACGCGCACATGGATCATCATTATTTCGTATTTAGCGAGGAAGAAAAAAACCGTTTGCGCCCTCTCGCTGTATTCGATATTGTGATCAACAATGCTGATCGCAAAGCCGGGCATATCCTTATCGGCGCAGAGCAACAAATATGGTCGATAGATCACGGGGTGTGCTTTAATGTCGAAGATAAATTACGGACAGTGGTTTGGGATTTTGCTCTGGAACCTATCCCTGTCACAGTACTTGAGGATCTCGAAAGATTTTATAATCGATTGATCTCAGATCAGCTCCTGAAAACGGAATTTCAAGAGCTCATATCAGAAATTGAGTTCCAGGCTCTTACTCAGCGTGTAAATGATTTATTGACCAACCCAATTTACCCTCAACCGGACACCCAATGGTCATACCCTTGGCCTTTGGTCTAGATGTTTCACTTAAATTCAATTCCCAGGAGAAACCGTAGTGAACGAAGAAGTCCTTATCGCAATGCTCGGCTTCGGCAACGTAGGTCGAGCGCTCGCGCAGTTGCTCCATTCAAAAGAGAATGAATTAGCAAATGAATACGGAATTTCATGCAAAGTCGTTGGAATCGCAACAGAACGTCATGGGATTGCGCTCGATCAGGATGGATTGGATCTTGTAAGGGCCATAGATATTCTAAATGAGAATAAGAATCTGACAGAGCTATCGACCCAACCCTCTCCCTTAAACAGTTCCAGCTTTATCGATCAAACACATGCTCACGTATTATTTGAGTCCACCCCGGTCGACTATGAGACGGGTCAGCCAGCGGTTGGCTACCTCCAACAAGGGCTTGAACGGGGGATGGACGTCATCACCGCGAACAAGGGTCCTGTTGTGCATGCATACCATGAACTATCTTCGCTTGCCAAATCTAAAGGGCGGAAGTTCTACTTCGAATCCGCTGTGATGGATGGCGTACCAATTTTTTCCCTGTGGCGGGAAACGCTTCCTGGAGCTGTGCTTTACTCCTTCCGAGGCGTGTTGAATTCAACCACCAATCTCATCCTTACTCTCATGGAACAAAACAAAAGCTTCGCTGAAGCTCTCTCTCACGCGCAGAGCATCGGTATCGCCGAAGCCGATCCCAGTGGAGATATCGATGGGTGGGACGCAGCAGTTAAGGTTGCTGCTCTGGTTACCGTGTTGATGGAGGAGCCACTTAAACCTGCCGAGATCGATCGAAGAGGGATTGGTGAGATATCGGCACAAATGGTCTCGGAAAGCCGGAGGGATGGAAAACGGTGGAAGTTGATTTGTGAGGCAGAGAGAATGAATGATCACCTCCATGCAGCAGTCTATCCAAAGGAAATTGATTCATCTGACCCTTTATTTAATGTTATGGGGACGTCTTCATCGATCACTTTTAAGAGTGATGTGCTCGGTGCATTAACCATCATTGAGGAGAACCCCGGCACTGAAACGACGGCTTACGGAATGCTGGCCGATTTTATCAATGCGGTGCGATCGCGCAGAGGGATCAGTTGAGCTACAGGCTATGGGCCGGGCTCAAGCTGTGTAGGGGCCGCCGCTCCCACGACTCCATCTTGACCGATCTTTTTTTTCATCGTAGACCACGCTTCAATCTAAAAACCAGATTGAAGTCTCAATCTAAAAGTCAGATTGAAGGAGAAAGGCGCATTCATGATGAAGGAAAGAATTCCATATCAGGTAATTCGCCCCCACGTTAAGAACGGTTTTGGAGGTGATGCGCCTACGCGGAGTGCGCCAATCGGCAGATAGAAGATTATCGATATGATTAGCTGCGGGCGCTCTCCAGCGCCCGCGGTTTTTATTTCAGCAATTCTCGGCCGCGGGAACCCGCGGCCGAAGTGTTTATAAAAGGTGATCCAATACAAAACACGGGGGAACCTGACTGTATTCGATCAAGTATCGGGAGATAACAATGAAGCGCAATAAGCATTGGAAAAACTTAAAAGAAGGCTTTTCAGTCCGACCAGCAAGCATGAATGATGCTGAGAGTGCAGTTGACCTATTCAACTAATGCTCAATGGACATGATGGGTGTGCAAGATTTTTCAGTTCAGGAAATTAAACGAGATTGGCAATCTCCAGGCTTTGACTTGGCGAAAGATGCTCGCGTTGTATTTGGTGCGACAGGCAAGCTTGTCGGGTTTGTCAATGTCTGGTCCAACTCCAACCTACCAATACACCCATTCGTCTGGGGACGAGTAAAACCAGAATATGAGAATTTGGGTATCGGTACTGAAATGTTAAAGTGGGGTATTGACCGGGCAAAGGATGCCATTGCGCGCGTACCGCAAAATGCAAGAGTTGCTGTAAATGCATACGCCGTTAGTTCACATACACCCAGCAAGCAGTTGCTCGAAGATAATGGCATGAAACTCTTTCGGTGAATTCAAGCGTGTGGGTAAACACCGGGTTGGATTGGGTGTGGACGCCGAAAATCGAACTGGCGCTACAGGGCTTTACAAGAAGGCTGGTATGCGCATTAAGCGGCAAAACGACCGCTACGAACTCGAACTGCGATCAGGCGTCGAACTCAGCACACAATAACGACTTTTAGCTTGAAATGGAGCGGAAGATCACTCTCGAAGTTCCTTCCACTTCAATTGCCAATCCCATGTACAATCGTAAAGTAATCAGATGAAAGGATGCATCATTGATGGCAACAACACCGCAAATCGCTGCAGTAATCTGGGACCTTGGTGGCGTAATTCTTAAAACTGAAGATACATCCCACAGAGAAAAATGGGAAAAGCGGTTTGATCTGGAACCCTGGGGCTTAGAGAAGCTGGTATTCGGAAATCCAATCAGCCAAAGTGCCTCTAAAGGAAATGCTTCTATTGAGGATATCTGGGACTACGTTCAATCGAAACTAGGTATGGAAGATGAGGAGATGGACGCGTTCCGCAAGGACTTCTTTGCCGGTGATGAAGTTGATCTTGAGTTGATGGCCTTCATCCGTCAGATAAAAACAAAGTTCAAATCCGGCATGATTACGAATGCCTGGCCAGGGATGCGGCATTTCATCGAGCAGGAATGGGATATCGCAGATGCATTCGAAGACATTGTCGTGTCAGCTGAGATTCATCTGGTGAAACCTGATCCAGAAATATATGAATTAGCTCTTGATCAACTCAAAGTGCCCGCCCAGGAAGCCGTTTTCATCGATGACTTTATTGAAAACATCGAAGGGGCCGAAAATGTTGGTATGACAGGGATTCACTTTCGCTCCACCGCTGAAGTGATGGAGAAATTGCGGGCAATGCTAAAGGTCGATTTCTAACTTCTTTGTTGAGTTAATAAACATAAGGCCTATGAGTCCATAGATTCTAACAAGCAGGCATCATCCAACTCACTCCGCGACCGCACCCAATAGGGGGTTGATCATCTCCGGAGTAAGCCCTAGATGAAGGGCTCAATAAAAAACGACCGTTTTACACTTGAGGAAGAACCAATAAAATTTTCCGTCACCCTGTGGACTCTATTTTTCCCAATTCTGTTTGCATCTGAGATCGGAAAATGAGAAAATAGCCTCCCCAAAAACCTGCGGTCGAACTGAAGAACATCGAATGAATTTCTTTTACCAATACGATAGGATTTCCGAGTAGCCCATATAGCACTGGAGGCATTCAAATTTGATTAGCCATCAAAGCACAAGCAAGTCTCTTCTCAATCGCAGGCTGATCATCTTTCTTTCAGCCATGGCATTAACTGAAATTTCGCGCACGATGACCATGGTTCAGATTCCAGTTTTCCTCCGAGAATTGGGCGCCTCAATCCAGCAAATCGGTTTTTTCTTCACAATCTCATTGATATTCCCCCTGCTCCTACGAGTTTTTGGGGGATGGTTATCAGATAGCATTGGTCGACTGCGCACCCTAACCCTTGGCAGTGTGGCAGGGATGCTTACCTTCCTGGCATACTTGCTAGCACCAACCTGGCAGATCGCGATCCTCGCGCCTGCGCTATTGGCAATCACATCCGCATTGGTTTTTCCCTCTTACAAGGCATATATCGCAGATCAAACTAACGAAGATGTTCAAGGTCGGATGTTTGGTATTTCGACAACTGTGATTTCTCTGGCTTGGATTTTCGGACCACCACTTGGAGGATTGGTCGCCCATAATCTTGGTTATCGCTGGATGTTTGCGCTGGCGGCCTTTACTTTTTCCATTGCCACTGTAATTTTCTTTGGAATGTATCGAACCTCACCCAGCTACACTCAAGAACGGAGCGCAAAACCTAGTTTCACAAACCTGCGCTCCTCTTTCAAACAAATGCTAATTCTAATGATCTCAGGGGGATTGGTTACATGGATCCTCATCGTGGACGGAGTACGGGACGTTGCCTTCAAGATGTCCTTTGATTTAATGCCTATATATTTACGGGAGATTGGTGAACTTACCAAACAGGATATTGGATTATTAGATGGGATGTTCGGTGTGGCATTAACGCTAACAACGCTACCCGCAGGTTGGCTTGTCGACCGGACAAGTGAGCGCGTGGGAATAACTCTCGGTCTTATCTTCATGATCGTTTCAAGATTGATATTCGCAGTTGCCACCGCGTTCTGGGGCTATGGGATGTCGTGGATTATTCTTGGTTTAGGCGGAGGCCTTCTGGATCCAGCTGCCAGCGCATTAATTGCCAAGGGGGTTCCTCGAAAAGTTCGAGGCCTAACCTATGGCCTGGTCGCCACCAGCCTAGGTATCCTTTCTCTCCCGGCACCCTGGATCGGCAGTCAGGTTTGGCAGAGGGTTAACCCTCGTGCACCATTCCTGCTCACTATCGTCTTGGCAGCTTTGGTCATCATTCCGGCCTGGTTCAAACTTGTGATAAAACCCACCCATTGGGTCGGCGTGGATGTGGATTTCAAAAGTTTGGCGGACCAGGGCTTTGATGGTTCACACCAGGAATCGCTAGATTGATATCCTCCCCGAGAGTTCGTTGCACACTAGAAGGTTCTGTGGAAAAGAAGAGAGCCCAGCCACGTCCCGGAAGGCCGGCACTGCCGCTTTTGCCGGTTGGCATCCCTGTTTATCAGCCGTAAGGAAGGGTAATTCTCCGGTCGGTCGGCGCTTACATGCCCCAACTCCCCCCTCGGGATAATTGGAGCGGTTTAAGATCCGGAGTGTTATACGGCCAACAGGGGCAAGCATTCCCAAGATGGCGCTAGGCTCTTTACATAACAAATTTACGCCTCAAATGCAGTCAGGTCAATCTGCGCTTGACTTAAAAATGGTACTATTGCCCGCACCGAATGTCCCAATTAACCCATCACTCGACTATAATTACTTCAAATTGCCCTCGGATATTTACATAATCTCTCTTGGGTGATAATTAACCCACCACATGCTTAAAAAACCCCTGTTTCAGGGCAAATTCCATCTCACCATGTCTATGACGGAGAGCCGATATGCAGGATGAAGTTAAACTGATTTTCAACCCTCAAGCAGATCAGGGGAATGCTTGGCGGCGTGCAAACACACTACAAAATCTCATTGAAAGAAAAGGTGGGGCTTCTTGGGTGGCAACAGACTATCCCGGACATGCCACTGAGCTTACACTCCAGGCCGCAAGAGACGGCTACAGCGTCGTAACTGCACTCGGCGGGGATGGAACCGTGCATGAAGTCGTGAATGGCTTAATGCAAATTACCAGCGAGCAGAGGCCAAGTCTTGGGGTAGTTCCACTCGGATCCGGTAACGATTTCAGTAATAACGTTGGAGTAAATCCCGACATTGAATATGCCATTATGCAAGTGTTTGATGGGAAGATCAAAACCATCGATATTGGATTATTGATTGATCAGAGTGGCAAGGCGGAATTCTGGAACAATACTATGGGTATTGGATTTGATGGTGCAACCACAATCCACGCCAGTAAAATCACACGTCTTCAAGGATTCCCTATGTATCTTTGGGCAGTGATTCAAACAATCCTCCGCCGCCATGATGTAGCTCAAATGACGATCGAAACTGATACAGAGACAATCCAACAAGACGTCCTGATGATCGCATTATGCAACGGTCCGAGAGAAGGTGGAGGTTTTCATGTTGCCCCCGACGCCGAGCTCGATGACGGGATCCTGGACTTTGTAATGATCAAAGGCGTGTCGCGCCTGATGCTGTTTCGTCTAATACCTGAAGTAATGAATGGAACACATGGAAGGTTCAAAGAAATTCTTTTAGGGAGATCAAAGGAATTTAAAATTAGTTATGATAGACCTATGGCGATCCACACGGATGGTGAAATATTCGCAGATTTCACCTCCGACATACGTGAGCTTAAAGTATCCGTACTACCCAAAGCACTACGCGTAATCATCTAACTAAGTTCTGAATCTTCAATCCTGATAACTACGGAACCCGCTTTGGTTTTGCAGTGTGAGTAGCTTGATGCCGGATTTGCTTCAGACTCTCCAAGATCATGATCTGGGCCATCTGAGAGTGGTCGCCGAACTCTGGGGGATTAAACTGCCTCCCGAGTCGGCACTAGAGATCGCAAAGTTGATCGCCTCCAAATTTTCTTCCAGAGAATTCATTACAGAAATTGAAGAAAGCCTTCCTGAATCTACTCAAGGGGTATGGCATTATCTCCTCTACCATGATGGCAGGGTAGCAATGGCCGACCTGATCAGGGTTTTCGGTGAAATTCGTGATATGGGGCCAGGACGAAGGGATCGCGAAAAACCCTGGCGAAAACCTATTTCACCGCTTGAGGATCTTTGGTACCGCGGTTTGTGCGCAAAAATGTTTGTGGACACACCTATGGGGGTAGAGGAATTCGTCATCATACCCTCCGAGTTCATGACTGAACTTATCCCTGCTAATGAAAAAAAACCTCTTCCTCTCGGACGCCCCGCTACGTATCCCAACGAGGTAATTCAAGCCGACACCTTTGCTGTCGACGACGTCACAACTCTACTCGCTCATCTGAGAAAAACACCTGCAAAATCACGCGATATTGGGGATTCCATTCCCCAGGAATTCCTCACCTTTTTCCATCGGCCACAATCCATTGATCTTCTGCTCACTTTGATGATTGATCTCGGTCTGCTCATGTCTCCTCGATTGGAGCCGAACCCCTCCACAACAAAGGTTCTTTTGGACTCATCAATCACCGAAACCCTGCGTCAGTTGCTGAATGCCTGGAGAGATTCGGTTGCCTGGAACGATCTCGCAAGGGTACCCGGGCTATCGGCGATGAATGATGAATGGCCTAACGACCCTGTTATCGGTCGACAAAGACTTCTCCAATCCATTCAAGATCTTCCGCCGGGTGAGTGGTGGGATCTCGAAGAATTCATTCGCGATATTCACACTTCAGCCCCAAGTTTCCTGCGTCAGGCTGGAGGCTTTGAATCCTGGTATCTATTCAAATCAGAAAGTGAAGAATTTTTACGGGGCTTCGAGTATTGGGAACAAGTAGAAGGCGAATTGATAAGATACGTCATCACGGGGCCTTTACATTGGCTAGGACTCGTCGATATTGGAAAACCTGCTGAAATCGACCGCATCGTTGCTTTTCGATTGACTGATCGGACCAGCAAATTATTCAAATCAGAGTTTAGCGATGATCAAAGCCTGACAGAAGACCCGATCCACCTCCTTCCAGACGGGCTCATTCGAGCATCAACTCATGCCAGTAGAGCTTATCGATATCAGATTTCGCGCTTCACAAATTGGGTTTCCTTCGATGGCAATGAGTATACCTACCGTATCACTCCTCAGTCTCTCAAGGATGCGACCGAACAAGGTATGGAGGTCAAACACTTTACATCAATATTGATATCTTCCTGCGAGAGTTTGCCGCCTGCTATATCAGATGCAATATCGAGATGGGAACTTAAGGGTGCCGAGGCAGAGATTGAGAAGGCGCTTATCCTTCGTGTTGCTGATCCAGAAATCCTTCAATTTCTTCAATCAAACCGCCGGACATCAAGGTATATGATTGAAATCCTAAGCCCGACCTCCGCAATTATCCTTGAAGGGAGTCAAACTAAATTATATGAAGCTGCTGTGAAAAATGGTTTCTTTATTAACCTCCCCAGGAATAAGTGAAAGTGTAGAACCCCGCAGGAAACTGCCCCGTAGCGAGCTACGGCGTATTCTAGCTTTTTCCCATAAATATTCCGCCCAAGTTTTATCCCATGACTCCACTGAAAAAGGTCAATCGCAAGAAGAGGATCTTGTGTTCATAGCATGGATTTTGAGTACCTAACTAAAGCTGTGGGAGCCTAACGTGGAATTTTTTTCTATTCCCTTGGGGAATCGTTCAGGAATGCCGCGAAATCGCTTTTTGAATCACATTCTCTAATTCGTCGAGTGTCACCGGCTTGAATACAAAAGCATCTGCCCCTAACTCCATGGCCTCATCCACTTGAACATCGGTGGTTTCAGACGATAGCATCACGATCGGAATATGAGTGAAATCCCTTTGTTGGCGCATAAATTCAAGCATGTCAATTCCGCTAACACCAGGCATCATGATATCAAGAATTATTACGTCAGGCTGGACGCCTGCGAGTAAATCGCGTGACGCTGAGGGTGCATCACGATAGATTTCAACCTTAAATTCCAATAGCTCCAGCATCAGCTTGATTGCTTGTCTCATTTCATCATCGTCATCGATGATCCACGCAACCCGTATTGGTGTCTCCATCATCCCTTATAATTCCGCCTTAATCCGTTCCGCAATTGTAGGCGTTATTCCTGGGATGGCAATAATATCCTCCATGCTTGCCCGTTGAATATTTTCAAAGTTTCCGAAAGCTTTGATCAATGCCTTGCGTCGCGCAGGGCCAATCCCTTGGATCTCATCCAGCCTTGAAGTCAGGCCAAGCCTGCGGCGTCTGGTCCTATGATGCTTGATAGCAAATCGGTGTGCTTCGTCCCTTATCCGTTGAACTAGAAATCGAGCTTGTGATCTTGGGGCGAGAATTATCGGATCCGATTTGTCGGAGATGAAAAGATCTTCAAATTTCTTTGCCAGGCCGACCACTGTTATTTTTTCACCTAATCCATATTTATCAATTATTTTGGTCGCTCGTCCAAGTTGCCCTTTCCCACCATCGACAATTAGTAAATTGGGCAAAATCCCAAAACCCTGGTCCAGCTTTCCCCCAGGTTTCTTGGCTTCATCACTAGAGATCTTCCACCTGCGAAACCTGCGATCTAACACCTCTTCCATGCTGGCAAAATCGTCCTGCCCTTGCACGGTTTTAATTGTAAATTTTCGATACAACCCCTTGCTGGGTGTCCCCTGCTCAAAAACGACCATTGAACCTGCCGCAGCTGTCCCCTGAAGGTTTGAAATATCGTAACATTCAATTCGATTGGGTGGCTGTTCCAATCCCAATAGAGATTGGAGTTCAGATAATGCTTCCACATGCTTGCTCTTGTCTGCCTCCCAGCGAGCTTTCAGGCTTGTGAGCGTATCCGCTGCATTCTCAGTTGCTAGCTTCACTAAATCCCTCTTGGCGCCTCTCCTTGGAACCAGGAGATGAACCTTCTTTCCATCGCGTTGGTGATTGAGCCATTCTTCGATTATTTTCGTCTCTTCAATCTCAGTTGGTAAAAGCACATTTTGAGGAATATGTGTCGCTTCCGTGTAAAACTGTTTGAGAAATGCTTCGACCAACTCGCGATCTTCCGCTTGATCCGTACCATCTAAAAGGAAATACTCCCTCCCAATCAATTTTCCAGCTCGGATAAAAAAGACTTGCACACAAGCGTTCGTATCATCACGCGCGAAGGCGATAACATCCGAATCAATTTTGTCTTTCGAGACTACTTTCTGCCCCTCAACTACTCGCGCTATGGCTGCTAACTGATCACGTATGATCGCGGCACGTTCATAATCCATTCCGTCAGAGGCTTTTGCCATGTCCTGTTCTAGTCGATCGATCACAGGCTCTGTTTTACCCTCCAAAAATCGGCAAATATCTTTGATCATTTGCCGATACGACATTTGATCAATCGCTCCAATACAGGGTCCGGCACATAATTTGATGTCGTAATAGAGACAGGCGCGCCGATCCTCTCCCGTAATAACGCGATCACAAGTCAGATAAGGGAAAATTTTGCGTAAGACATCCAGGGTTTGGTTTACGGCCCAGACACTCGTGTAAGGTCCGAAATACTTGCTTCCGTCGTTAATAACTCTCCGGGTAACCGTAAGTTTCGGAAAAGGATCCTTCCAATGAACTTTGACGTATGGGTAACGCTTGTCATCCTTCAAACGAACGTTGTATTTTGGTCGATGACGTTTTATCAGATTCATTTCCAGGATAAGAGCTTCTAACTCTGACCCTACGACAATCCAATCAACGTCAGCCACATGACGAACCAACTCGGCAACCTTGCGGTTCTGGTTGCTTGACGTGCGAAAATAGGATCGCACACGCTTGCGAAGATTTATCGCCTTTCCAACATAAATTACCCGGCCAGAACTGTCTTTCATCAGGTAACAACCTGGTTTGGCCGGGATACTATCAATTATTGGTTTGAGTTGCTCTGACACTTGCATTCCGAAAAGATTCTATCATAGCGAGGATTTTCACCGGAATTGAGATTACGCTCAGTTGAAACGTATTGGTAACCCTCAGAGTCGTTCAGAAATGTCCGAAATGAACGAGGCAATCGTATTTGCAACCAGCCCTTTTCCAGCATATGGGTCGTTTATGTCTACCTCAAGCACATGTCCTCTCGCTTCGGAGGTTTTTTTCATTGCACTCAAACCTCTATTGGGTCCATTATCGCAACCACTTTACATATTTTGCGCTCTACCTGAATCATGATCTCTTCCCGCCAAGGTGCTATAATGCCGCCATGCTAGGCCATAAAAAAACGTATGTGTCATTTCTACTCATCACCATACTAGTGGTGTTGAGCAGCACAGCTTGCATAACTGAAACACAAGAAGCCACAGTAGAAATCTCCCCTAGTGCCACGAATAGGCCGACGCTTTCTGCGATCGAAACCGTCGAGCCTTCGCAGGGAGTTGATGAAATCACAATCTGGGTTCCAACTTTCCTTGCTCCCAGCGAAGAAACCCTCGAAGGAAAGCTATTCCTTGAGCGGCTCAACGCCTATGAGGAACTTAATCCTGAAATTTCCATACAAATCCGAGTTAAAGACGAAAGTGGACCTGCAGGATTACTCGAAACCTTAAGCGCAGCAAATGCTGCCGCGCCGTCTGCGCTACCTGACATCGTGGCGTTCAATCCCTCTTCGTTGAATAGCGCAGCCTTAAAGAGCATAGTTGTTCCATTAAACGATATCAGTGAATCTCTAACTCAACCGAAATGGTATCAACATGCAATTGAATCGGTATTCATCGGAGATGACTTTTTTGGCATTCCATTCATTAGCGATACCGATGTGTTCGCTTACCGGAAGGATACGTTCGAGAGTCCACCCCTTGCTTGGGGGGACTTGCTAAGTGGAACAGAGTCTTTCCTCTTCCCAGGAGGGGATAAAGGCGCCCACTTCACCCTTGCCCAATATATTTCAATGGGCGGCGAAGTTCGAGATGAGGATGGGCACCCGAGCCTGAGCCTGAACACCCTCAGGGAAATCCTGGAGTTCTATTCCACCTCAGAAAGCGCTGGTCTTCTACCCCTGTCGACATTTCAGTATGCATCCAGCAATGAAACCTGGGAAGTGCTTCGGCAGATTGGAGTATCAAGCGCCGTTATTCCTTTGCAAATTTATCTCAAACAATCGACCGGCAATATGTACATTGCTCAGCCACTACCTACGAGTGACGGTGATGGAATTGTCCTAACCAGAACTTATGCATGGTCGATCGTCGATTCTGATGCGGAAAACCAATTACAAGCTCTTGACTTGATAAATTGGCTTTTAGAACCAGAATTCTTAGGACCATGGGCCAATTTGCTAGGAATGCTCCCAGCTACCTCGGAAGCTATTTCACATTGGCCCAGCGATGATTCGGCTGCAGTAGTCAATCAGATAGTAAGAGTGGCAGTTCCAATGCCAAATGATGAAATTGTCACCACACTTGGACCTGCACTACAACTTGCTATTGAAGAAGTACTCTTTAAAAGGTCAACCCCAAATGCTGCCGCTCGCACGGCTGTTAATCAGGTGATAAATCCTTAGCCAGGCCCACCGAATTCCAGCGCGTCCTTAAACGCATTTCTTAAACTATCAAACCCATTAACGCAATTCACCTTGGGAGCTGCTTGGTTGAC
>SDBS01002889.1_pt1 | contig 16981 bp, 18 predicted proteins | sample 2277091 | NCBI WGS metagenome assembly SDBS01 (sample SAMN10404972, study PRJNA504765) | marine sediment metagenome | isolation source: marine sediment core GS10_PC15, 163 cmbsf | place: Arctic Ocean: Southern Knipovich Ridge | collected 2010 | reverse complement strand
TGACTTGACTTATTAAAAATAGGAAGTATAATGAAATTAGGATATAGGTCGATTTATTTTAAAGTAAGTCTTTAATAATTCTAAGTAGAATGACTTAAGGATTATAAAGGTTGCTTTTTTTATCTAATATAACTTTATAAATTTCATGGCTTTCAAAAAATTTGAGTCCGATAAAGGAGATTTTCCTCGAAAGATGTATCAGGGAGACTGGAAATGTTCTGAATGCGGAGCTGCAATAACCGAGCTTCCATTTGAACCATCTGGAGATAGACCTCTTTACTGTAGAGAATGTCACGCTAAACGAAGACCTCAAAGATTCGAACGTTAATCCAGAATAGAAAACCCCGCAAAATTCTTGCGGGGTTTTCGTTTTATTCTTGAATTGGTTAATTAACTTATATTATCTTTTTCTTCCTGTGTCAAAGAAGTAAGCCATAAAATAAACGGTCTCCGAAGTTTATCTATAGGCCAATTATTATCTTTAAAAAGTGATGCCTTCTCTATCCTAAAATGAGAAAGTAAAGATGTCGTAGCTTGTAGATTTTCTGGAGATAATCTATTATGCTCTATTAAAAAATGTTGTTTCTTAGTCACTTTTTCATAATACACTAATTCGTTTAAAAAATCAAGCTTTCTACCCCTTCGTTTCGCTCGGGCAAGCAAAAAACCGCCTTCTTGGCGATTTTTTATTGGACGAATCCTAAAAATAAAGGGTTATCATCTTACGAATGACCAGCCGAAGGATGGGAACCTACCTTATTGATCATTCTTTATATTTGCCATCGTGTCCTCCAAGATAAATATTTGTATGTTTGCTGTTGGTTTTATTAATAGGAAATCTTTTCTCATTATCTTTAATGGTCATCTCTATTGCTTCATCAATATCAATATCACAGCTATTTGCCAATAATGACAAAAACCAAAATATATCTCCTATATTATCTTTTGCTTTTTCTTTATTCTCCGAAATAACCTTCTTGATGATTTCAGGGTCTTGTTCCCACTTGATTATATTTCTAAACTCTCCTATTTCTTCAATTATTCCCAATAATAGGTCTTTAGGATTATGAAATTGTCCCCAATTCCTCTCTTCACAAAACTTCTTAATTTGTTCTTGATATCTATTCATAGATTTATCATATTATATCACAAATTACGAGATATAAAAATCCCATAAGGGATTAATTTGACTCCGGGGAATGAACAATATTAGAACCTGTTTAGTAGGATTATTTAGATATTCTTTTTTGAATTTTTTCGTTTGTTAATTCTCTTATCGCATCATTAGCAATCCACTTAGCAATCTTTGAATCAATCTTTTGAACATCTTTTGCAGCTTTAATCGCTTCTTTATTAAGATTAAGATTTCTTTTTCCAATCTGTCTTAATGCCCAATTTACTGCCTTTTTAACAAAATTTCTTTCATCTCTTGAATATTTTTTAATAACTGGAAAAAACTTCATAAAATCTTTGTCTTTAGCTTCTTTGTCATGCCAAGCCAAACAAGCCATCAAAGCAAAGCCAGCCCGCCTAACAAATTCCTCATCACGATCAGCCCATTCAATCGCTTTTTTCCAAGCAATAGGAATCTTATCAAAAAGATTCATGCAGCACTGATCGCATAAATCCCAGGAATTAAATCCTTTTACCCATTGTTCCATTTGTTTCTCAGCTACTTTCTTGGGCTCATCAATCATAGTTGCCAATATTCTGGTTTCATGAATTTTAGTTTTCCATAAATCCTGGGCTAATTTATGATCTTTGCCAACTTTTTTTGCTAAATTTCTTAAAACTGGAACCCGAACGCCTAAAGCATACTTGGGATTAATGCCAAACCTTGCCATTCCCTCTTTACCCTTGAGATTAGAGTGTTTTTTTAAATGATTAATAATTTCTTTTAAAGTCATAAATCTATAAGATATTCTATCAAAAAATCGCCTTCTTGGCGATTTTTTTCGTGACTCCGGGAACTAGACGATGCCTGCCCTGAAGAATTGAAGGATTAGAACCTGTTTTATATAAATAGTACAAAAAAAATCCTCTCTATTAATTGACGTCGGACGAAATGTATATTTAACGCTCCCTATCCTATTTTAACTTCAACAAGAAATAATAAATTAGAACAACCGATCCTAAAACAAGCTGGCTGATTATTATCATTATTTTTGTAGGATCGAAAATTAATCCAAATAACCCTAACGCAAGCCACACTATTCCAAAAATAAGATAAACTTTTTGAGACTGGTTTTTCATAGAATTATTTATTTTATTATTCACTCTTCCATTCTACCAAAAAATCGACTTCTTGGCGATTTTCTATTAAGATTTATTAAGCCTTCCTGTGTGTCAGAACCAACATAACCAATCCAAGCACATTCAGACTGGCAAAGGTCAAGGTGAGACAGCGAGATCCAGGAGCAACAAACAATTCAGTACCCAAAAGACCGAAGGTTCCAACAAAGATCAGGATGAATGGAATTAATTTAATTATCTTCATATTTCTATTTTACCAAAAAATTGCAAAAAAGGCAATCTTTTGAAACGAGCTCCGGGAACTGGACTATGTTAGAACCTGTTTAGAAAATGTATTCGGAAACTAAGACTTGAAGCTAGTAATATCTCTGAAATTGCAAGTGCAAGGAGCGTTTTTACATACATGGCAGTTATCAGAAAATGTAATGGAGAGTTCTTTCGCAACATTTACTCCTAATGAATTAAAAACACCCATAATACAAGAGAAAAAATCAGCCATCTCTAATTCAACCTTTTTAAAATCTTCATCTTCGTGACCTCCGCGGTAAGTCAATATCGCTTCTGAAAACTCGCCAGCTTCTTCTGCCAAGTGAACACCCGCATGTTCTAAAGTTTTTTGTTTAGTTGGATATATCTGATTAAACATATTTTGAAACTCTTCAAGTAGTTTTGGCCTTTTGATATTATCTACTGGAACCTCTTTTCTACGTTCTATCTTGTTTTTTTTGCATAAACAAGGACAAGAAGCACAATAAGAACAGAGGTAAGGAAATCTATTCCAAACCTCTTCCTCTAAATCTACATGGAGCTGATTCGTTATAGATATAAACCAGCTGAAAGCAATCAGTAAATTGATTTTCGCTTTCTCATCATCTTCTTTTCTAATACCTTTAAGCCCTCTCATCATAAATCGTTCCATATTAGTAATCATATCCCACAAACTAAAATATCTATCATTAGACAAGCCATAAACTTCTTTTACAAAATTCTGATACTCTCTTATTGTTGTATTTTGCTTAACAGAAGCCATATTATTTTATTTTACCAAAAAACCGCCCAAAAGAATAGGCGGAAATTTGCTCGGAGGGTGGAAGGTAATTCGAACTTGGTTTTGGGAAAATTTACCTGATTTGGAGTCAGTTAAGTGCTTCCCGTTGGCTCCGGAAAGTAGACGACGTTCGAACCTATTTTATGGGTATAAAGGAGTATTTTGAGATACCAGTTTTGCTCTCTCCGTAATATGCTCCACCCCGCTACTCACTATTTTTCTACTCTAAAATACTAAAAGTAGAAATAATACCTTCAAATATAGCTCTTTCATTTTTATCTTGTTTCTCCGAAAAACTGGAAATCACATAACGATGATCTCCATGAAGAAAAATTATTGAATCATCGATAGAAGAGTAACATTCTACAAGATCTCCCGGTTTGTATCCTTCTTGTTCTATCCATTCTTTACTCTCCCCTGACAACCAATCCTGATTTTCTTGTACTTCATATACCTGAGTACATTTACTTGTACATCTAATTGCAGGAAGGCCAGCAATTTCATAGTTCGCCTTTGTGGCACAACGACAGAAATAGCCATTTTCCTGGCAAATATCGGACAATCCCAATTTAGCCGAATTTAAGTAAACAGATATATTGATATAAGGAGATTGATATAAGCATATTTCTTCGTTTCTATCTTCCGACCACCATTCCGGGAATTCGTACCTTTTTTTACTTACAGTTAAATAACTTTGAACAGCGGTGTCAGAATCACCAACTTCGCCGTTTTTGCCACATTCCTGTCCAGGATTTATTTCCTTACGATCTTCACAGGTTCCTAAATTATAATTCCATTCATAGGCATCACTTGGATATTTAAATGAATAATTATATCTATGTTCACGAACCTGCCAATCGTCTGTATTCACTTCTGGCAGGTTCTTAGCTTTAATAGAGAACTCTGAACATCTCGAGCGATACCAAGGGCTAATACCTTTGCCTTCCTCTTCTTCCTCTTCTTCCTCTTCCCCCGGTGGTTTCATCTCTGTTATTTCTTCTTCTCCTTCGGGTATATCTAAATAATACGTCACAATAATCCAGCCTGTTAAACCAGCACAAATAAGAATGATTATTATAGCTATTGGTAGAGAAATTGTTTTTTTCATATATTTTTAATTAAGTTAATCTTCTTCTATTCTACCAAAAACCGCTTTCTTGGCGATTTTTTTCGTGACTCCTAGAACTGGACTATGGCTTACCCTGAGGTTGCTGAAGAGTTAGAACCGCTTTGGTGTGATTAGGTTAAACCCAATTTAAAAACTTAAAAAGTTTTTTGCCAGGCGGAGTAAGGTTGTAATTTTTAATTTCAGATTTCGGTATCCATTTTAAAGTCTTTAAATCATCACTTGGAATATAATTATCTGTTTTTGATTTACACTTAAAATCAAGAAATATCATATGGATTTCTTCAGATTTCCCGTCTTTAATCTTAGTTGTAATATCATCAGAAAAAATAATTGGTTTGATCTCTGTAATTTCTAAGCCAGTTTCTTCTTTGACTTCTCTTTTTAATCCTTCTTCAATTCTTTCGCCCACATTAATTCCACCACCTGGAATATGCCAAGCGTCAAGGTAAACTCCCCGATTCGAGAATTTCTTTCCTATCAATATTTCTCCTTTACTATTTTCGATAATGGCAGATACTATTACTCTTATTTTCATATTTTTTATTCTACCAAAAAACCGCCTCTATTACGAGGTGGCAATTCCTAACTCCGGGGAATGGACTTTGTTAGAACCTGTTTTAGTTCAAATTATCAATCCATTTAAGAAATATGTCCTTTATTTCTTTTAAATGATTTTCTTCTATAAAAGTGTGTGGAGCACCTTTAATTATATGCATTTCTTTCTTACCTGGAAGTTTATCAAATAATATCTTTTGATGTTCTGGTGGAGTTCTGTCGTCTTTATTGCCAACAATTAATAAAACTGGCATTGTTAATTTATCTACCTCTGGAAGTAAATCATACTTTAATCTATCTTCCATATGAGACCATTTCAGTGTTTTAATAAGTCCTTTCGTTATTTTGCTTTCTTGAATTCGTAAACCTGTTTTTTTCCATTCTTCTGTTTCTTTGGGATTTGCCTCCTGACTTAATTTTCCAGAGACAACAGTGGAAATGGGAGCCAATGCTTTTACTTTTTCTGGATATTTTTCAGCATATAAAGCAACACAAATACTTCCTAAACTATGTCCAGATAGTATGAATGGTTCTTGATACCATTCTTGTTGTTTTGACCATTCTATAATATCTTCTAAATCCTCGTAATAATTAGTTGTTGTGGCATCAACATATTCACCATCACTTTCTCCATAGGTGTTTGTTGTATCAAACCTTACTACCGTATATCCTTTTTCTTTAAACGCTGAAGCAAATGTTTCTATATGGTCTTGGTCTTTGTTTCCTCCTAATCCATGCATCACAAAAACTAACCCTTTTTGATTATCTAAAATCTCTACTAATATTGATACTTTCTGATTTTTTCTATTCTTAATAAACATTTTCATATTGTTTTATCTTAACAAAAAATCGCCGTTTTGGCGATAAAAGTTCTAACCGTCCTATTCGGGTATAGTGTTTTAAACTTGGCTCCGATGGACGGACGACGTTAGAACCTATTTAATTAACTCAACCGTTAAACTTTCAAGTGCGATGCCTTGATATTGCTGTTTGCTGATTCCTTTGTTTTCAGACAAAACACGAACGTTAAACCCCACGCTTTTTATTTTGTCTAAATAATCTTCTTTTAACAAAGCTCCAGCGACACAGCCAGATAACAAATCCTTATCATTTCTTTGTTCTTCTGAAAGTTCCGACAATAAAACAATGTCTGAAAGATAAATCTTACCTCCGTTTTTTAATACCCGGTAAGCTTCTTTGAATGTTTTTGTTTTGTTGGGAGTAAGGTTTATTACGCAATTAGTAATTATAATATCTACCGAATTATCTTCAAGCGGTAATTTTTCTATTTCCCCTAAAATGAACTTTACGTTTTTTATGCCCAGTTTCTCTGCATTGATTCTTGCCCTCTCAATCATTTCCTCCGTCATATCTACACCAATAACCTTGCCGTTTATTCCTACTTTATTCGCCGCTAAAAAACTATCAAAACCAGCTCCACAACCCAAGTCTAAAACGACGTCTCCTTTTTTTATTTTACTAATAGCTACTGGATTCCCACAACCAAGCCCAAGATTCGCCCCCTCCCCGATCATAAGGTCTTTATCTGAATATCCTATTTCTTTTGAAATATCTTGACTGCCTTTACAGTTGCAACCACAACCAGAATTACTAACAGCTATTTCTTTATATTTATCTTTTACAATTTTTTTAATTTCTTCTGGTTTTTTCATAACATCATTTTATCAAAAAACCGCCTCTTTTACAAGGCTGCTAAAATTTGCTCCGGGAACTGGACTATGTTAGAACCTGTTTTAGGCTTAAAGTAGCTCAAGAATTGTTAATTTAATAAAAAAGCGTTAGAATTTCCTAATCCTAACGCTTATAAAAGACACTTTTTGTCTTTATCTGTACCTGCTGGGAAGTTCATCATCATAGAAGTCCCCTACGTCGCTTTGATAAACCCACCTATCAAATTCGATATAATACCTGGTGCCAAACTCATTGGCAATCACTATACCGCCTTTGAGGTCCTGGACAATGTCCGCTTCCACAAAGCGAATTGATACATCCTGTCTTTCTTTTGACTCATGCAAATTATATATCTGGAACCCTATCAGGATACCAAGAGCAAAAAGCACGAGACAAAGTAAACCGTTTGTTTTCTTCATTTCCATTCTCCTTTTCAGATTTCATTGTGAATGTTCTATATAAACAAATTCTACTTGATTGCAGTATATCATACTATTTTAGTTTTGTCAATACTTATTGTCTATATTTTAAACCGAAAGAGGAGTATTAACCCTCCTAAATTTGCTCCGGGGACAGGACTCGAACCTGTAACCATTTCGTTAACAGCGAACAGCTCTACCATTGAGCTACCCCGGAATGTATACTTATCTTACAATTTTTGAGGTAAAAATCAATAGCCCCTGAGTTTCTTTAGTTTATGATGTTCTCGAATTCTTTCTAAGGACTTGGCTTCAATCTGACGGATTCTCTCCCGGGTTACGCCAAACTCCTGGCCTACTTCTTCTAAGGTATGAGTAATTTCATCATCTAAACCAAATCTCATTGATAGTATTTTTTGTTCTCGTGGGGTTAAATCAACCAGAATTTCCTTTAACCTTTCTCGGAGCAAGGTCCTGGCTGCCCGGACAGAAGGCGAAATTGTTTTCTTGTCTTCAACAAATTCAGCTAAAACACTGTCATCTTCGTTGCCCCCTACTGGAGTTTCTAAAGAAACAGTTTCCCGAGAAATCTTTCTGATATGGTAAACTTTATTAACATCGAGTCCCATTTCTGCAGCAATTTCTTCTGCTAATGGCTCTCTCCCTAAATCCTGCAAAAGACGACGCCTAACTTTGGTATATTTTGAAAGAGTCTCAACCATATGAACAGGTATTCTTATTGTTCTTGCCTGATCGGCTAAAGACCTGGTTACCGCTTGCCGTATCCACCAAGTAGCATAAGTTGAGAATTTATAACCTCTTCTCCAATCAAATTTTTCCACTGCTCTTCTTAAACCGATATTTCCTTCTTGAACCAAGTCAAGCAAAGTAAGAGGAGATTTACCAATGTACCTTTTGGCGATAGAAACCACTAATCTTAAGTTGGCTTTCATCAACTTGTTCATCGCCTCCTTGTCTCCTTTTTCAATTTTTTTTGACAATTCTTTTTCTTCATCCGCAGTCAAAAATGAAACTTTTCCAATTTCTTTTAAATAAAGCTGGATTGGGTCTATTTTTGCTACTCTTACTTTCGCAGTTCTTTTTGGTTTTTTAGTTTTCTCTTTTACTTCTAAAAACTCTCTGGCCTCTTTAATCTCAACTCCTTCCTTTTCCAATTGCTCATAAAGACTTTCCAGACCCTTGATGTCTTTCTCTATTTTCGGAAAAAGATATAGGATTTCTGAAATAGTAACAAAACCCCGCTGTTTACCTTTACCAAACAAAGATTGAAGTTTTTCTTGAGGAAAAGCTTCTTTTTTCCAAGCGACCTCCTTCTTTTTTCTTACTATTCTTTTCCTTACCATCACCTTTTTCTTCTTGGCTGGTTTTTTCTTCCCAATCGGCCTTTTCTTTAGCGGTTTTTTCTTTTTTGATTTGCCCGCTGGCTTTCTTTTTTTTAGCGGTTTTTTCTTTTTTGTCATACTTAAGCAATCTCCAAGTCGCTTCGCGACTTGGAGTGGTTATTAAATTCTTGCATTAATTCTTGAACTTTTTCAAAGTTTTTTTCTTCTTCCGCCTTTTTAATTTCTTGGGAGATTTCGCTTAATTTATCCTTAATTACTAACGTCTTAATTTCTTTCAAGCAGCTTTCAAATTCTTCTTCAGCGCCAATATCATCTTCTTCAACCTCTGCTTTTAAGGAAAGATAATTTATTCGGCCAATTAATTTATCAGGAACATTATCAATATTATTATTTTTCAAAAAATTAATAATCTCTATCGCCTGAGGAGAAAAAAGTTTAAGGATTTCTTCGTTTATCAAATCAAGGTTTTTTGAAAATTTAATAGCTAAAATAGTTAATCTTTCCTCTAAAAGCTCCTTTCTTGTTTTTTGCAGCGGGGAGATTGTTTCTTCAACTATTTGCTCAATTTCTTGCCTTGCGCCTCCCGCCTCTGTAAGATGGCGCATGGTTATTTTATTAAGCTCTATCAATATATCATCTTCTTTTACCCCCAAAGTTTTTGCCAAACTCTGAATCCAACAAGTTTGCTCTATTCTATTTGGAATTTTTTTAATAATCGGCAATAGAACCTTTGAGATTTCCTTTTTCCCTTCCAAGGTGTCTTTATCAAATCTTGAAAGGGTGTTTTCAAAATAAAAGTCGTGAATTGATTTTGCTTTTTCAAGAAAACTTTGCCAATCATTAAGGTTTTTGGAAATAATATCTGCCGGGTCGCTGTCTTTGGGCATGGTAATTACTTTTATACCAAAACCCTGAGTCTGAGCTAAATCTATTCCTCTCTTTGTCGCCGAGTCGCCGGCAACATCCATATCAAAAGCAGTCAAAAGATTATCTGAGTAACGTTTAAGAACTTTTAATTGATAAGAAGTTAAGGCCGTCCCAGAGGTAGCTACTACATTTTCAAACCCCGCCTGATTTGCCATAATCACGTCAACATAACCCTCCACCAAAATACAAGCATCTTTTTTCCTAATTTCTATTCCTGCCTTGTTCAAACCGTATAAAATTCGGCTTTTATCGTAAAGAATAGTAGCCGGACTGTTGATATACTTTGCCTCCTCCTGGCCATCAGGTCTCTGTTTTTGCCTAAAAATCCTTCCTCCGAATCCAACTGCCTGAGAGCTTAAATCAAAAATTGGAAAAATAATTCTTCCCCGAAACCTATCATAATAATTTCCGGTTTTTTCGGACTTTAAAACTAAACCCGCTTTTTCTACTTCTTCCCTCCTATAATTTTTGCTGACTAAAAAATTAGAAAGACCTTCCCAAATATCAGGAGCATAACCCAATCTCCACTTCTTTATACTTTCTTCTTTTATTCCCCTGTCTAAAAGATATTTTTTTGCCTCCTTGCCAGCCAAGCTCTCTTCAAGCTGCTTCTCAAAAAAACGGCAGGATAATTCAGAAATTTCGTAAAGACGCTGCCTTTCTGTTTTTAGTTTTGGGTCTTGTCTTTTTAGCTCAACGCCGGCTTTTTGGGCTAAAATCCGCAAAGCATCGCCGAATTCTACGCCTTCAACCTTCATAACAAACTTGAACATGTCTCCGCCGATATCACAGGCCCCAAAACAATGCCAGATTTGACGGGCTGGAGAAATAAAAAAAGAGGGCTTTTTTTCTGAATGAAATGGACAGAGAGCTCTATAATTTGCCCCGGCTTTGTGCAATTTAATATAGCCGCGAATAACTTCTACAATATCGAGGCGACTCTTAATTTCGTCAATTGGAGAACTTAGCATATTTACAAAATTATCATATCATAAACTTCTTAAAAGGGCAATTTCTGTTTCAACAGTTTTTTAACATTTATGCTTGACATAGAGCATTTTTAGAACTAAAATTAAGATATTAAATTAGGAATGTAAAATGGAAATCCCGTTAAATCGGGATTTTAAAGATAAAAAAACTCAAAAAATGCCTAGAAAACCAAAAGTAAATAAAGTTTTATTTTTACAGTGTTTTCCCTTATGGGGATCGGGCTCTGGAACTTATGTAAGAGAGTTGGCTTTGGAGGTTAATAAATCTAAGAACATAAAAGCGGCTATCGTCTGTCCAGAAAGCAAAGAAAAGCATGCTGGAGTAAAAATTTATCCCCTAGAACTTCCCTTCCCTGTTGCTTTTACCGGCCATCCTAATTGGCCGGTTTGTAAATTATACAAAGACCTTACCCCAAAAGAATTATCTCGGGTATTTAGCTTTTTTCTAAGAAGTGTAATAAATGCAGCAGATGATTTTAAGCCAGACCTTATTCATGTCCAGCACATCTCCGTTCTTTTATGGGTAGCAAACTTCATAAAAGCATTATGCGGGATTAATTTCATTGTTACTTCCCATGGAACAGGTGTTTTAGCCGCTTCTGAATGTAAAACTTATGTTCCTCTTTCTCAGGACGCCTTAGGAAAAGCAAAAAAAATAGTAGCTGTAAGCGGAGATACAAGAGATTGGCTCTTGGAAACTTTTGGCAAGGATTTCTGGCGCAAAACAAGAATTATTCCGGGCGGTATTTATTTTGATAATTTTCCGGCAGAAAAAAAAATAAGGATTATCAATAAAAAATATAAATTAAAAGACAAGAAAGTTGTTCTTTTCTCAGGAAAACTTACTCTCCAGAAAGGCGTTTTTTATCTTATAGAGGCGGCTCAAAATATTAAAGGAGATGTTTATATAATTGGAGACGGTCCTGAAAAGAAAAATTTGGAGGACTTAGTATATAAATTTAAGCTGCATAACGTTCACTTTTTGGGTTATATGGGAGACGATAAAAAAGAAGAACTGGAAGAATTTTATTACCGAGCCGATGTTTTTGTTGCCCCCTCTGTCTGGGATGAACCATTAGGGCTAGTAATTTTAGAAGCAATGGTTACAAAAACTCCGGTGATTGCTACTAGAAAAGGAGGAATACCATTAGCCGTAAAAAATGGAGTAAATGGATTCCTAATTAGACCTAAAAACAGCCGACAAATAGCCGAGGCCTGCAATAAATTATTAGAGAATGATGAGTTAAGAAAAAAGATGGGAGATGCCGCCAGAGAAACTGTTAAGAAAAAATTCACCTGGAAGAAAATTGCTCAAACATATATAAGAATTTATACAAAGGCATATAGAAATGGGAATAATAAAAAGAAAAAGAACGGAAAAAAGACAAGTTCAAAACAAAAAAAGAAAAAGAAACCCTTAAATCTTCTTAGAATATTTAAGTTGAGGAAAAGAGATTCCTAACTAGAGAATATAGATTTAAAAAAGGACTTCGTTAGAAGTCCTTTTTAAGTGCCTCAAGGGCAACAGGAATTTCTTTTTTTAAAAACTCTTTTAGTTTCACCATTTGCGGCATGGTAAAAGTCCTGCCCTTATATTTTTCATCTATCATTTGCTCTTTGTAAGTCGCCAGATAAGCAGGATCTGCCCAATGAGGGTCATCCGGAAGACGAGGATAAACGTGGAGATGAACCCTTCTTCTCTCTTTTCCTTTTTTCACTTCTCTAAGACCACCGTTTGGTTTCCTAAAAGACCAGTTAGCGTTACATTGAATATTGCAATGAGGAGCTAATCCTGTCTTTTCCACTGCCTTCTGAACTGCAGCTGCTATCACACTAAGTTTGGCAAAAATGGCATAATTCTGGTGGGGAACTTTTACTACCCCCTCCTTGTGTTCCACTAAAATATGACCTCCGTGATCAGCAGGATGATTCGGGTTCTCAAGAGTTCTTACCCGGAAAGTACTATTTTCCCAGAGAATCCAATAAGACAAATCTGCATCGTTAACAAACTCAACACTTTCTGTATTAGCTTCCATTTCTTATCTCCTTTTTCTGTATTTTTTCTTTTTTATATTTTCAATGAACACTTACATTATACTCCTTTTTATCATTTTTGTCAATAATTTTCCCTTTTCCATTCATATTATGGTATAATGAATTATTAAAGGTTAATTTTACATAGAGATATGGTTAAAAAACTAAAAATCGCAATCATAGTCCCTCCTTTCACTACTGTGCCTCCGCCCGGACAAGGAGGGACAGAAAGAATTGCCGATGAAATGATAGAGAGCTTTGTTAAAAAAGGTTACAAAGTAACTCTTTTTGGAGCTGGAAAATATAAAGGTTCTGCAAACTTCATTCAGATTTTCAAAAAAACAATAACTGAAAGAAAATTTGATACCGTTTATTTAGAGGCCTCCAGACCTTTAAGAATTGAAAGCGCTTATATAGCCAGAGTAATGAAAGAAATCATAAAAAGAGAGGGAGAATTTGATGTCATTTTTAATCACGCTAGGGGCGGATATCTTTTCCTGCCTCTTTCTCTTTTTATTAAAACTCCGATAGTAACTATTTTTCATCTACCGATTTTTAAAGAAATAGCTGATGTCCTTGCTTCTTACAAAAAGCCAAACGTTATTACTATATCAAATAATCAAAGAAAGGGATTTACTAACATTAACTATTTGGGAACAGTTTATAATGGAGTAAATCTTTCAGAATTTGAATTTTGCGAGAAGCCAAAAGATTATTTTCTTTATATGGGAGCCTTGGCAGAACATAAAAATACAAAAGACGCAATTCTGGCAGCAAAAAAAGCTAAAGTTAAATTAATTTTAGCTGGCGGGAAAAAAAGAGAGCCATATTTTTCAAAAGAAATAAAGCCCTTAATTGACAATAAGCAAATTAAATATGCAGGAGAAGTAATTGGAAAGAAAAGAATTGATTTATATAAATACGCTAGAGGTTTTCTTTTCCCGATTAAATGGCAAGAGCCCTTTGGCCTTGTAATGGTAGAAGCTATGGCTTGCGGAACACCGATTATCGCTTATCCAAATGGGGCTGTTCCGGAAGTTGTCAAAGATAAAAAAACTGGTTTTATTGTAAAAAATGTTAGTGAAATGGTAAAAGCAATTAAAAATATAGATAAAATTGATAGAAAAAAATGCAGAGAACGAGTTGAAAAACATTTCTCTCTTAAAAAAATGGTTGATGATTATGAAAAGATAATTAAAAAACTAACATGAAGAAAAAATTAAGGATTGCTCAAGTAGCTCCTCTTTGGTTCCCGATTCCTCCTAAAAAATACGGTGGAGTAGAAAGAATTGTCCACTATCTTACCGAAGGACTGGTTAAAAAGGGGCATAATGTTACTTTATTTGCTTCTGGAGATTCAAAAACAAAAGCTAAATTAGTTCCGGGATGGCCTCAATCTCTTAATAAAGAAAAAATTAAAGGAAAACCAATATCTTGGAAAAATTCTGTTTTTCCTCTATTAAATATATCTCAAGCTTTTGAGCAAGCTCACAAATTTGATATCATACACATTCATGAAAATAAATTATGTCTATCTAACTTCTTTACCAGTTTTATAAAAACACCTGTGATAATAACTATTCACGATGAATTCCCTACTACAGAATTTAAAAGCCGCTGGGCGCTTTTTACAAAATATAAAAAAAATAACTATATAAGCATAAGCAAATCTCATCAAAAATTAGGAAAAAAAATAGGAATAAATTTTGTGGATAATATATATAACGGAATTGATTTTAGTCTTTTTAAGTTTAATAAAAACAAAGGTGAATATCTAACCTGGTTAGGAAGATCTGCTGCTAAAAAAGGGGCAGAAGAGGCTATTATTATTGCCAAAAAAGCAAAAGAAAAATTATTATTAGCTGGAAGAATAGATGTAAATAGCTCTGTTTCATTAGAATATTATCGTAATCACATGAAACCTTATTTTAATAAGAATATAAAATATATTGGAGAAGTAAATGATTCTCAAAAAAATAAACTTCTTGGCAATGCAAAAGCTTTATTATACCCTATTTCTTGGGAAGAACCATTTGGATTAGTAATGGCAGAAGCTTTGGCTTGCGGAACACCGGTGATTGTTTTTGACAGGGGTTCGGCCAGAGAAGTGATTAAAGACGGAAAAACCGGCTTTATTGTTAAAAATATCAGAGAGGCAGTTGCAGCAATTAAAAAAATAGACCAGATTGATAGAAGAGATTGTCGAAAATGGGTAGAAGAAAACTTCAGCATTGAGAAAATGGTTGATAATTATGAGAAAGCTTATTACAAGGTTTTAAAAAAATAAATTATTGCAGCAAAGCTGCATACGATAAAATATGAAAAGAAAACTAAAAATAGCTGTATACTGCCCTACAGAGTATTCCATTCCTCCTTCTAAAAAAATGAGGGATATTTATGCGCCTTTGTGGCTTAACTATTATATTATAGAGGGCCTAGTTAAAAAAGGGCATGATGTTTGGGTTTTTGCCTCGTTTGATTCAAAAATTAAAGCAAAGCTAATATCAGATGGTTTAATTTCCTTATCTAAAAATAAAAAGCTTAAAGCTTTTTATCAACAAGTTACTGAAATTGATAAAGAGGGGTTTCGTATAAAAATGTGTGAAAGAAAAACAGTAATTAATAATTATGACTACCTTTTGCTTTCAAAATTCTGCAAAACAATATTAAAAGAGAATTTTGATATTATTTATGCAGCTAACGCTCTCCGAATTTTACCCTTTATTGCTCTTTCTCCTACCCCTGCTATTTTTACTCTTCACTCCCCTCTTAGCAATTTTCGTAAATTCTTTTTTAAAGAATATAAAAAAAGGTATAATCATATCCATTTTACAGGTCTATCTAAATCACACATCAAACCAGAACCCAAGCTATTTTCTGGAATTGTATATAATGGAATTGAAATTAAAAAATTTAAATTTAATAAAAAACCTGGGGACTACCTTTTAGTGGTAGGAAGAATAGCAAAAGAAAAAGGAATCTATGAAGCAATAAAAATTGCAAAAATCACAAAAGAAAAACTACTAATTGTAGGAAGAAAAACAGAAGACGAATACTGGTATAAAAAAGTAAAACCTTTTATAGGAAAAAATATTAAATTTGCTGGCTTGGTTCCTCTTTATGAAATGCCAAAATTCTATAACAAGGCAAAAGCCCTCCTTTTTCCTATCCGATGGGAGGAACCTTTCGGGCTTGTGATGACAGAGGCTATGTCCTGCGGGACACCAGTTATTGCCTTTAACAGAGGAAGTGTACCTGAAGTAATCAAACATGGAAAAACCGGCTTTATTGTTAAAAATATCAAAGAGGCGGTTGCAGCAGTTAAAAAAATAGACCAGATTGATAGAAGAGATTGTCGAAAATGGGTAGAAGAAAACTTCAGCATTGAGAAAATGGTTGATAGCTATGAAAAATTGTATTATGACATACTAAGAAAAAAGAGATAAAAAATAAAACAGATCCAACAAAAAACCCGCAAGAGTGGGTTTTTTTACTTCTCTAAAACAAAAATTATTTTCTTGAAAGATTGGAACTGCTTTTTATTTGGCCATTAGGGATATAGTGAATTGTTCCTTCTAAATCTTTGACGATTGTCCTTCTTAAGGTCAAATCTACAACTTTTCCTTTTTTGCCGCTAATATCCACTTCTTCCCCTACTCGATATTGGTCTTCAAGTAGAATAAAAAGTCCGGCTAAATAATCCTGAACTAAATTCTTAGACCCCATGCCAATAGCTAAACCAATTAAGCCCGCACCAGCTAAAAGAGGAGTGGGATTTACTCCAAATTCCGGAAGAATTGTCAAAATTGCTATTATCCAAATCACTATTTTCAAAGTAGAGCAAAAAACCTTACTAAGAGTTTTTCCTCTTTGTTCTTGAATCTTGCCGTTTCTTCCTATTATCTCGCTTTTTTCAATAAGAGTTTTTATTAATCTAGAAATAAAAACTTTGCTAATTCTGCCAACCAACCAAGCTATAAATAAAATTACAACTACTTTTATCCCATGGGAAATAACCCAGGATATTAAACTTTGAAGAATGTTTTGATAATTTATGTTCATATGTTTTTACGTTATTTTTAATTCTACGGAAGGGGTGGGATTCGAACCCACGGTAGTTTCCCACACACGCTTTCCAAGCGTGCACCTTAAACCGCTCGGTCACCCTTCCCTATTTCGGCAATTGTGAAATTATTTTTGAAATTATCGGATGCTTGGCTCCAAATTTGTAATTTAAAAGTTTCAGAATCATTAAAAAGTCCAAAACTTCTTCTTTTAGGGTTTCGGGGCCAGTAAAAATTTCGGTCAATTGCTTAAACAAATTCACGGCGTAATTATTTAAAACCTCGTAATCTGCTTTTTCTTTTAACCAACCAATTATTTTTTTAAATTCTGCCCTATCCAGCCAAACTCCATGGCAAAGATTGCAAACATCAACAATAATCCCTGAATCTCCATAATATACCTCATAAAGAGGCATTCGGCAAGAGGGACAAAGCCGTCTTCCGCGAGAAATTTTGAATTCTTTTTCATTTTTCCATAAATCAATATCAAACCATCCTAAATTTCCA
>SDBS01002888.1_pt1 | contig 16982 bp, 18 predicted proteins | sample 2277091 | NCBI WGS metagenome assembly SDBS01 (sample SAMN10404972, study PRJNA504765) | marine sediment metagenome | isolation source: marine sediment core GS10_PC15, 163 cmbsf | place: Arctic Ocean: Southern Knipovich Ridge | collected 2010 | reverse complement strand
CCAGTAAATCCGGATAACGCTCGCCTCCTACGTATTACCGCGGCTGCTGGCACGTAGTTAGCCGAGACTTATTCCTCAGGTACCGTCATTATTCTTCCCTGAGAAAAGGGGTTTACAACCCGAAGGCTTTCTTCCCCCACGCGGCGTTGCTGTGTCAGGCTTTCGCCCATTGCACAAAATTCCTTGCTGCTGCCTCCCGTAGGAGTCTGGGCCGTATCTCAGTCCCAGTGTGGCTGATCGTCCTCTCAGACCAGCTACCGATCATCGCCTTGGTAAGCCCTTACCCTACCAACTAGCTAATCGGACGCAAGCCCCTCCCCAAGCGTCTTGCGACTTTAATAATGTTGCTTTACCAACATCACCACATAAAGTATTAATTCTAATTTCTTAGAGCTATCCTCTACTTAGGGGCAGGTTACTTACGTGTTACTCACCCGTTTGCCACTATCTCGGTCCGAAGACCAAGACCGTTCGACTTGCATGCATAAGGCACGCCGCCAGCGTTTATCCTGAGCCGGGATCAAACTCTCCAACCAAATATAAACTTGCTTTGAACCTTCCTTCCGCTATCCAGTTGTTAAGGTACTATTCCAGCATCTAGATAGTATCATAACCTCGATGCTTTGTCAATTTGCTTATCGTCTACCTAGTCGCCGAAACATAAGAGCCAGGCCGGCGATAACCCCGGCTACAATACCAATCCCGGCCCCTCCCCAAATGGTAGGTGTTTGCACTCTTATCCTGAGGTTAAGCTGTTCTTGTAATCTAAGGTCTGGGGAGTTGGCCCCGCCCCTGAGGAGAACATGATAGTCACCGGCTATCGTTTTACGGGGTGGGGTCATCATTACTTCTACTTCTATTGACTGCCCTGGTTCTAATGATTCTATCATACTCGGGGTGAAGATTGTGCCCCAGCCCTCTGATTTTACCGAGGTAAAGCTAAGGTTCTCCAGGACTCCGTTCCCTGAGTTTATTAGCTTGAGTAATATGGGATTATCCCCGCCAGCTTTTACCGGGAAATCAAGTCGCCCACTGGTGGTCACCAAAACTAGCTCATAGGTAAGGGGCAGGTCAGTTACCACTGCCTTGAGTTCAATACTGTCCTTCAGGTTACCGGAAGCTACCTCAAATATCAATACATGGTCACCTGGTTCCGGGAGATTTCCCGGCAGCGGACTGAGCATAACCTTGACTTTCTCTGGGTATGAGGTCACCGGCTCTAGTGTCTGCGCTAGCAACGATTCCTGTTGATCCTCTGAGAAATAGCGTTTGACTGCTGCCTCCCACCCCGGAGGCGCTGTCAGAGTAAATTCAAATAGCTTGGTCTCACTACCCTGATAATTGAGGGCAACGTCAAACGCAAAACTGGTGCCGGACTCGCCCTGCTTAGTAGGAAACCGGCAAGTAAGCTCGATATTTTCTTCAGGAGGCTCTTCAGGTGGAGGCTCCTCCTGATTCAGCGGTGGTAGAAGAGAGAGGTTACTGATTTCCTGGGCAGCGAACGCCACTTGGCTGCCTAAAAAGATGCCGAGCACCCCAACGAGTGAAATAAGACAGAGAAGGTGATTAACTTCCCTAAACCTCTTCATGGATTGTCCTCTCCTTTGTCCACTAGATTAGTTGTCCTTTGCACCTCTATGTTGCCTTTAGAGACTGAAAAGGCTCTAGATTAACCTTGAAACTGCTGGCTTTTTAGCGTTATTGTTGAAATCTCGTAAGTAGTATATCTTGTGCTGGGGAATAAATCAAGTTTCTCTTTACTTGAGCACACAGTTAAAACAGACTATAATTATTTGATTGTCCTAAGGATTTAATCTAAGGCGACCGGGTTTAGTTTCTAATTTGAGGGTAGTGATGCATTATGTTGGTGTAGATATTATAGAAGTGGCTCGTGTTGAAGGGGCTATCGCTTATTGGGGGGAGCGATTTCTTCATCGCGTGTATACTGATGCTGAGCTTGAGCGGTATCGCAAGCACTCTTCATCTCTGGCGGCCCGCTTTGCGGGGAAGGAGGCAGTCATAAAAGCCTTGGGCGGCTTAAGCAAGGGGTTCCGGTGGAAGGAGATTGAGATATTGTCCGACCCCAGGGGCAAACCTTTAGTTAATCTTTACGGCAGTATGCAAAATAAGGCTGATAGCCTGGGTGTGGGTAGTTTTGCCATCAGTCTCTCTGATTGTGAAGAATATGCGGTTGCCTTCGTTGTTGGTAACGAAAAGTAGTAACCCCCTTTTTAAATCCTGTCTTGGCAGGGCGGGGAACATCCCTTTTCCAAAGATGATTTAAGCCGTGATGAAAGAGAGAGTGAAAATGACATTAGCCAGAAGGGCAGCTATAGGATTCTTGAGTTTTCTTCTTTTTGTGTCCCTGTCGGGGTTTGGTCTGGCGTTTACTATCAACCAGACTGCTCTCAACCCGGATTTTCTTGTCTCTCGACTGAATACGCTGGACGTGTCTTCACTAGCGGAAGAGGTGATGAGAGAGCAGGTTCCAGAAGAGGTAGTGTCTATAGTGCCTGCGGAGCTCATAGATGGGGTGCTGGATGATGTCATCACTGAGCTTGAACCATGGCTGAGAGAGCAGATGAGTGCGGCTATCTATACCGGTTATGATTACCTCTTGGGCAGGAGTGAGAACCTGAGCCTGGTAATTGACCTAGAACCGGTGAAGGAACGTATGAGGGATGAGCTGTGGCAGGCTTTACTGGCATCACCGCCGTCAGGATTTGAAATGATACCCCCAGCCCAATTAGAACGCCTGTTTAATGAATTCTATGAGCTGGTTTCCGGGCAGATACCATCGACTTTTGAGGTTAATGAAAGCACGCTAAACGAGCTGAGTCCGGACATTATGCCCGTTCTGACTCAGGTAAGGCGATATATTGGCTATTTCCAGACTATCTACTGGGCACTAATTGCCAGTACTGCCCTTCTGATTATGGGTATTATTCTCCTCAACCGGCGGGTCAGGGGGGCCACTCGCTGGATAGGAATACCCTGCCTCATTAGTGGCATTGTGAGCTACGCGGGGACTTTTATTATCAGTCATTTTGTCCGGGGGCTGATGGCACAGATTGAGCTGCCTAGTCAATTACAAGCGTGGCTACCGCAGCTCTTTAACGACTCCTTAGCTCCGTTACAGATATATGGTATCGTGCTGATGGCGGTGGGAACAGCCCTGCTTATCGTCTCTTTTGTCTATAGGCGTCATCATCGTGAGTATTTGCCAGAGTAACCGGTAGGGTGCGATAATTTCCTTTGACCCTGGGCAAGGGGAGTGATAGAATTTAAGGTAGTCTTGATGAGTTGGTTAAGGAGAGCTAAAAATGTCAGGGCATTCTAAATGGTCTTCAATTAAGCATCAGAAGGGGGTGGCTGATGCCCGGCGGGGTCAACTTTTCACCAAGTTGACGCGGGAGATTATAGTGGCCGTGCGTGAGGTGGGCAGTAACCCGGAGACGAATTTTCGGCTGCGTTTAGCCATACAGAAGGCTCGTGATAACAGTATGCCTTCGGATAACATAGAGCGGGCGATTAAGCGGGGTAGTGGTGAGCTGGGTGGGGCGACTCTGGTGGAGATGACTCTTGAGGGCTATGGTCCCGGTGGGGCGGCTATTCTGGTGCAGGCACTGAGTGATAACCGTAATCGAACCCTGCAGGATGTCCGTAACATATTCACCCGCAATGGTGGCGGTCTGGGAGAGAGCGGTTGTGTTGCCTGGATTTTTGATTTAAAGGGACTTATTACCGTAGACACTAACGGTTTAGATGCCGAGGAACTTTCCCTGAAGGCAATTGATGCCGGGGCTGAGGATGTCGCCCCGGGGAATAATTGCATCGAGATTTACACCAAGCCTGATGAGCTGGAGGCAGTGAGGAAGGCACTTGAGGCACAAAATATACCCGTAGCTTCGGCGGAGCAGAGCCTGATACCTAAAACCACGATTGAGCTTGGTGAAAAAGCTGCCCTGCAGACACTGAGGCTGCTGGACAAGATAGAAGACCTGGATGAGGTACAGCAGGTCTGCAGTAACGTTGATTTTGCCGATGCTATTGTGAAAAAATATCAGTCGCAGACCTCGGGATAATAGTCTAGTTTAACAGGGTAATGAGGATTTTGGGTATTGACCCGGGCACAGTTACTATGGGCTACGGGGTGATAGAGATTAGTAATGACGACGTAGCCCTGGTTGCTTGTGGTGCCCTAGATTGTTCGGTGCGCTCTCCGATAGGGGAGCGTTTGGGTTTTCTATATGCTGAGCTGGGGAAAATTATCTCGCGCTACCAGCCTGATGCCGTGGCGGTAGAACAGCCTTTCGTCGCCAAAAATGTAAAGTCAGCACTGGCCATCGGTAAGGCTCAGGCGGTGGCGATTCTGGCGGCGGCTAACGGTGGGGTTCAATCCTATGAATATACCCCGGCTCAGGTAAAGCAGAGGGTGGCTAATTACGGCGCCAGCTCTAAGGAGCAGATTCAGGAGATGGTCAGGCTCCAGCTTGGCCTCGCCGAGGTGCCTCAGCCATCCGATGCTGCTGATGCCCTGGCGGTAGCTATCTGCCACTGGCATGAAATACATCTGGAGAACCTGCTGGCTAACCAGTGATGAAGGAGGGGTAATGATTGCTAGCCTGCACGGCACACTTGAGTCGCTGGGTGGTGACGGGGCGGTGATAAACGTTAATGGCATCGGCTTTCGGGTGTATATGCCGACCTCCACCCTGAGTTCCCTGGGCAAAATCGGCGGGGAGGTCAGTCTCCATACCTACCTCCATCTCCGGGAAGACAGCGCCACCCTCTTCGGATTTGCCGCGGCGGATGAGCTGAGGCTTTTTCAGACCCTGCTCGGTGTCTCCGGGCTGGGACCCAAGCTGGCGCTGGCGATGCTCTCGGCGATGAGCCTGGAGCAGCTGACGATGGCGATTGCTACCGGCAGCACTGACCTGCTGACGGTGGTTCCCGGAGTGGGTAAGAAGGTGGCTAACCGTCTTATCCTGGAGCTTAAAGATAAGATAGGTGCCGGCTGGATAACCACGCCTGGGATTCAATTAGCTGAGGAAAACACCGATGTCTTGGCTGCCTTAACCTCGCTGGGCTATTCCACTTCCGAAGCCAGCCGTGCCGTAGCCAGCCTGCCCTCAGATACAGAGCTAAGCCTTGAGGAGAAGATTAAGCTGGCGCTACAGTTTTCTGGGGGGAAGTAAGCATGGGAACCAGTTTCGAGAATGAATATTTCAAAAGATCAATTCAATCTTAAAGGTAAAAAAGCAGAAGAATTTGTTCAGCAATTAGCCTTAAAGACTTTTCTTACCGATTGGTGCTATTTGAATCCAAAGCTGCCTAGTGGCAAAGAGCGATGTGAGTTGTTGGTTGTATTTGATGAGATTGCAATTATTTGGCAGGTTAAGGATTTAAAACTTGACAAACAGGGTAAATATAGAAAATCAGAGGTAAAAAAGAATCTGCGACAGCTTTCTGGTGCTCGTAGGCGACTTTTTGAACTAAAGACACCTGTAGAACTCCAGAATCCTCGGAGAGGCAAGGAGCAGTTCGACGCAACAGCAATAAAGGAAATCTACTTAATATCGGCACTTCTTGGTGAAGGAGAAGAATTCTTTTCTGGCTTGGAAGATATTAAGAATTATACTATTCATGTCTTTACCAGAGGGTTCACTCAAATTATTCTGAATGAACTTGACACCATTAGTGACTTTACTAATTATCTTCGGGCAAAAGAGGCTCTTGTTGGAAAAGACAAACAGCTTATTATCCTTGGTGGAGAAGAAGAACTATTAGCGCTCTATTTGGGGAACAATCGGAGCTTTGAGAGATTAAATGAGGCGACTCTCGTGATGATTGAACAAGGTTCTTGGGAGCGTTTCTGGAACAGTCAAGAATATATAGAGAAAAAGAAACAAGATGAAAGAAGCTATGGTTGGGACCACATTATTAATAGAGTTCATGAAGCGTCACCAGGATACGAAATAGTCGCCAGAGAACTAGCCCGCCCAAATCGCTTTGAACGACGAGTCTTAAGTAAAGATTTTTTCGAGGCTTATATGATGGCGGATATTGATAACACGTATCCCTTATTTCGTCGCATCTTCGCTCTAAATGGAGTTACTTATTGCTTCCTTTTCGCAGATGATACAAGGCCGAGAGAATACCGTAAAGCCATGCTTAGCTGGATGTGTTATATCGCTCGAGGGACATATAAGGAAAACAGAAAGGTTCTAGGTATTGCTACTGAGAAAAAGGCAAGCCCAACATGCTCGTATGATTTTGCTCTACTGGATATGCTCGAATGGACGGAAGAAAATCAGAAAGAAATGGAGAAAATCCAACAAGAAACTGGGATTCTTCTTAACCCCCTTATAAGCATCGCACATGAAGAAGAGTATCCTAAATTAGTAAATGATTGACCATGCCATCCTTTGAAATAGTCTCCGATTTTAAGATAACCGGTGACCAGCCCCAGGCAATATAGTGTGTAGATTACTTACTAACCCCATCCCCTGTATCCCCTTCCCCTTATCAAGGGGAAGGGGAAAAGTATTATAAAGAGGGGTATCACCCCTCTTACACACCCCATAGCTATAAACCTTTCTGAAAAGAAGTGTCTCTCTAAAGCCTCCTCCCTACTGGTCTATTCAGGAGAGTCTAAGAGAGGCGAAGCCTCTCTTTTTTATATCCCTCCCCCTCTCCTTTCAAGGAGAGGGGGATACAGGGGGTGAGGTTGACAATTATCTCTAATTGAAGCTGGCATAGCAAAGGGATATACTGTTCTTAGAACAACTTTTTACGGGAAATATATGCCATCCTTTGAAATAGTCTCCGATTTTAGGGCTACCGGTGACCAGCCCCAGGCAGTGGATAGGCTGGTAGAGGGTTTACATAAAGGCTATGGGCACCAGACCCTGCTGGGGGTTACCGGCAGCGGTAAGACCTTCACCATAGCTAATGTCATTGAGCGGGTGCAGAGACCGACTCTGGTTATCAGCCATAACAAGACATTAGCCGCCCAGCTCTGCAGTGAGTTCAAGGATTTCTTTCCCCATAGTGCCGTGGAATACTTTGTCAGCTACTACGACTACTACCAGCCCGAGGCTTATATTCCCCGGACTGACCTCTACATTGAGAAGGATGCCGACATTAACGAGGAGATTGACAAACTACGCCATTCCGCCACACGCGCCCTCTTTGAGCGACGTGACGTGGTTATTGTGGCTTCGGTATCGTGTATCTACGGTCTGGGCGAGCCTGAAGAGTACCGCAGTTTTGTCTGTAGCCTGAAGCGGGGTGGTAATTACCCCCGGCAACAGCTCCTGCGTCAGCTGGTGGATATGCAGTACGCGCGTAACGATATCGACTTTACCCGGGGCAGGTTCCGTATCCGCGGGGATACCCTGGAGATTCAGCCGTCTTACGAGGAACTGGCGGTGCGGATTGAGTTCTTTGGCGATGATATTGACCGTATTGTTGAGATAGACCCGTTAACCGGGGAACTGCTCAGGGAGATGGATGCGGTGGACATCTATCCCGCCAAGCACTTCGTTACCTCCCACGATAAGCTGGTGAGAGGGATTGAAAGTATCGAGCAGGAACTGGTAGAAAGACTGGCGGAACTAAAGGGTCAGGGTAAGATATTAGAAGCCTCGCGCCTTGAGGCGCGCACCAACTATGATTTAGAAATGCTCAGGGAAGCCGGATACTGCGCCGGGGTGGAGAACTACTCCCGACACCTGTCGGGGCGCGTTCCGGGGAGTCCGCCCTGGACGCTGCTGGATTACTTCCCCGATGACTTCCTGATGATTATTGATGAGTCGCACATGACCCTGCCCCAGATTCGGGGTATGTATAATGGCGACCGCTCCCGTAAGGAAACGCTGGTTGAATACGGCTTCCGTCTGCCCTCGGCTCTGGATAACCGCCCGCTTAATTTCACTGAATTTCAGGGCCGCATCAAGCAGGTTATCTATACCTCGGCGACACCATCAGATTATGAGTATCAGCACAGCCAGCAGGTGGTGGAGCAGCTAGTCCGACCCACCGGTCTGCTTGAGCCTGCGGTTGAGATTAAGCCAACCCGGGGGCAGATTGACGACCTTCTGGACCAGATTAAGAGCCGGGTTGACCGGGGAGAACGTTGTCTGGTAACCACCCTGACCAAGAGAATGGCGGAGGAACTGGCGGAGTATCTCGTGGAGATGGGGATAAAGACCCATTATCTTCATTCGGAGATTGATACCCTGGAGAGGGTGGAGATACTGCGGGCACTCCGCCTGGGGGTTTATGATGTGGTGGTTGGTATCAACCTGCTCCGAGAGGGGCTTGACCTGCCTGAGGTAAGTCTGGTGGCGATTCTGGATGCCGATAAGGAAGGCTTCCTCCGCTCCGAGGGGGCCTTAATCCAGACGATGGGACGTGCCTCTCGTCACATAGATGGGCATGTTATTATGTATGCCGATACAATTACTAATTCTATGGCTCGGGCGATAGAAGAGACGCAACGCCGCCGCCGGATTCAGGAGGCTTACAATAAGGGGCATAATATTACTCCCCAGGGGATAAGGAAGGCGATTAGGGATATTACGGAGCGGGTGCGGGCCGTAGCCGAAAGCCGTGGCCCATATGTAGCGGCTCCTATCACTAAAGAGGACATCACTCGTCTGATTAAAGAACTGGAGTCGCAGATGAAAACGGCCGCCCGGAACCTGGAGTTTGAGAAGGCGGCCTTGCTGCGCGACCGTATCATCGAGCTACGGAAGGAGTAGTGGGGTTAAGGTGGTAGTATTAATCGTAACCAGCGAGAAATCTGGCGTTGATAGGTATAGTCAGGAAATTGCCGAGCGGCTAGAGGTCAAGAAAATAGAGAGCCGAAGATACCTTTCTCTGGTAGAGGCTTATCGGCTATCAAGGTTACTCAGGCGTCAAGACGGTATTGTCCACCTGCCCAATCAAAATTTTGCCCGGTATGCCTTTTTCCTTAAGGCTCCATATATCGTTACGGTGCACGACATAGTAAGGTGCTGTTTTGGCTTTGATCGGGAGACGGTTACGGAGAGGATATTATTAAAGCTTGATATAAGGTATATTAAGCGGGCAAGCCATGTAATAGCTGTGTCTCAACATACCAAAAATGACCTGATTAAATACCTGAAGGTACCAGATAATAGGATTAGCGTGGTCTATAATGGAGTCGACCATTCTGTCTTCAAACCGTATGACATAAAGCTCCTTGATAAACCATATATACTATGTGTTGGCTCGGAGAGACCGAGGAAGAATCTAGACAGGTTATTTGAAGCCTTTACTAGGCTAAAAACTGAGTTTTCTGAGTTAAAACTGGTCAAGTGGGGACACTCAGGGAGGCATAAAAGATTCCGCAGAGATACGGTGAGGAAGTTAGATAGCCTGGGAATAGGTCGGGATGTTATTTTTGTGGACTATACTTCCAGGTTGGATTTAGCCCATTATTATTCCGCGGCGGCTTTGCTAGCTTATCCCTCTTTATATGAGGGCTTTGGGCTTCCCCCACTGGAAGCCATGGCCTGTGGATGTCCTGTAGTAACATCTAACAGCTCTTCATTACCTGAGGTAATGGGGGAGGCGGGGATTATGGTTAATCCCTATGATACTGATAGCCTGTTTAGGGCGATGAGACGAGTTTTAGCTGATAATGAATTAAGGGATGACATGATTAGAAGGGGGTTGAAGCAGTCAAGGAGGTTTTCCTGGGAAAAGACAGCTGAGGAGACTCTTGAGGTCTATAATAAGATGGCTGAGGGGTAGAAGGCTTTTATGGATGAAGAGACCAAGCAGGAGCGCCGCGAGAGGAAGCTCAGGAGACGGCGAGAGCGGATACCCAAGCACGGGAAGAATCTGGCGAAAGTATATATGGATGCTATTTTGAAGAGGTTGAGGAGGAAAGGGAAGTAATCAGTCGTTCTTTACTGCTTTGATAATTCGCCGAGGAGTTACGTAATTCCCATTTCTCTTGACTACCCAAAGTTGTTAGTGTAGCATACAAGCACTTCATACTTTACTGTCCGAATAATACCCTCCTCTCTTCTAAAAGGAGCTCAACAGGTCGCAAGAAATAGGGAGTGGCAAAAGTGTTGTCTATCATCGTTAGCAGGTTGTGCTTTTTAGCCACGTCAACCACCATCTCGAGGTCAACGATGTTGAGCAACGGGTTTGAAGGGGTTTCAAGCCACAGCATCCGAGTGTTCGGCCTTATTGCTCTTCAATCGTTTGCCGGCTGTCCAATCTCAGGAAGGTGAACTCTAGCCCAAAGGCCTGCATTACGTTTTGAAACAACCTGTAGGTTCCCCCATAAATATCATCCCCTGAGATTACATGATCGCCTGCCCGAAGAAGGTGGATGACAGTAGCTTCGGCAGCTATACCAGTGGCAAAGGTAAATCCTGCTTTACCACCCTCGAGCTCCGCAATGGTATCCTCTAGAACCTTTCGTGTAGGGTTTGCGGTGCGAGAGTAATCATAGCCCCTCGTTTTACCCACATCCTCAAAGGCAAAGGTTGATGTTTGGCAAATTGGTACTGAAATGGCCCCGTATGTTCTATCCGGCTTCTCTCCGCGTGGATAGCTAGCGTTTCAAATCTCATATTCCCCCTCCTTCACTATACTCTTTCTTCCTACGTCCAAAGTCTATTCTATCCCATAGCCTTTCATGTCCATAGTAAACTGCAATTTTTATTCCTGCATCCACAAGACCTATGCCTATTGCTAAAGTCAGTTCTTTTGTGAATAAATAGGCAATCAGGAACGTGATTGCGGAAGCAATAGCTCGCCATGTTATGGCTTTCAGGATGCTTCTCTTATGACCTTCCACACCACTCACCTTCTAATACCTTTGAAATCTGTTATCTCTCCCAGATGCATGTTTCCGTAGCCACGTTATTTACTAATTGTCAATATAAATCTGCCGTTGCCCTCTTGTTGAAAACCTGGTCTTATACCTCTAATCTTTAATTCTTGTGCCACACTTTTTAGCGAATCAATATCCCCCAGTATTATTTTTACTGTTTCTCCCACACCCAAATCATCTATTAACTCTGTTGCTTTCACTTTTGACAAAGGGCAGACCAAATCACACAGATTAAATTCTCGTTCCTTTTCTTTTATAGATTCTGCTTCCAGGTAATCTCGGTAAAAACTGGCATATTTAAAGGCATCATCTGGTGCAATAACCACGGCTAAATCTCGATCTAACCTAGCATAATGTAGGGCAACATGAAGTATGGCTCCCGTTGTCGGACCAACCGGGATTCCGTCTTTTCTGGCTAGTTCTATGGCGGTTCGATACGCATCTTCGTCGGTCACTTCTACGATATCATCAATAACTGATCTATCTAGAATGCTTGGCATAAACTCCTGGGCCAGACCAGTAATTCTCTTCATGCCAGGTAATTTATGGTCTGGCGAAGAAGGCTCTACCGCAATAATTCCTATTTTGGGGTTTTGTTGTTTAAGGTATCTACCAACACCGGTTATTGTGCCGCAGGTACCAAAGCCAGCAAAAAAATAGTTAATTTTACCTTGTGTTTGCTGCCAAATCTCCGGCCCGGTTGTTCGGTAGTGAGCTTGAACATTCAACTCATTCTCGTATTGATTGGGACTAATGTAATTATCTTTAGTAGCTGAACTCTTTATTAGGGCGTTAACTAAGCCCCTGGCTCCTTCAGTGGGGAATAAAGGGCATAAGTCATCATCAGCTTCCCTAACTTTAGCTCCTAAGAATCTTAGCATTACCTTCTTTTCCTCTGGAATCCTCTCTGGGACAACAACCTCGACCGGGATTCCCAAAGCATTGGCAACACACGCTAGCGCAATTCCAGTATTGCCTGACGATGGCTCAACCACCGTTCTATACTCTATTTTCAGTGCTTTTAGCATTTCATAAACAATCCTATCTTTAACTGAGCCGAACGGATTGTATCTTTCTAGTTTAAGATAGATATGACTGTTCTTATTCGGGTTGATTCTGTTTACCTTGACTAGTGGCGTTGGATTTTGTGGGCTAGCTATTAGTTGGGTTATATCAGAATAAACCCTTAATTGATGGTCCGCTTCTTTATCTTGTATCCAGTTTTTGTCCTGATTTACCATTTTAGTCTCTGCGTGTGTATACCGCACTCTCCTCCACATTTACTGGTATCCTTCCATCTCCCATCTCTTTCAAGTTCTCCCCCAGGATGTGAACATGGGGCGCAGCCAAGAGACCGATAACCTTTTCCATACCAGGGGTGGGGCTCAATACCTCTGGTAGCAACATATGTCCATATCTCGGCTTCGGTAAAGGTTAGAATCGGGTTTATCTTAATAAGCCCACCCTTATTTTCTATTTCCTGGTAATCTTCTCTTGTCCTGCCTTCAGTGTTTCTTAAACCGCATATCCAGGCATCAAGATTCCTTACGGCTAATTTGGTAGGTTCTACTTTAAGCAGCCGGCAGCATTCATCCGGATTTATTTCATAGATGTTTAACCCCGTTTGAGCTTCAATTTGAGACGCCTTTAGATCAAACTCTTCAGTAGGTAACAGTATTACTCTCAGAGCATCATCCTGAAGAGCTTCTGGAACACTATCAGCAACCAAATATACCGTTACATCGAGGTTCATTTTTCTATTCATTTTCCTGAGATAGTCAAATGTCTCTCTTGGTTTGTATCGTGTCATTACCGAGAAAATCTCTATACCCGGGTCTACCTCCCTCGCCAAATGAAGGGTAACCATACTATCTTTGCCAAAAGAGGAGGCTACTGCTATTCTCGGATAGTCTCTCACTGCATCTTCAATCAATTTTTGGGCATGTTCAATTTTGTCTTCCATGTTTTCTCCTCTTTTCATTAAGGCAACACGACTATTCTGAGCTTAGGACTAACATCTCTTTAAACCTTTCCAAGCCCACTTCATCAACAATTGTAGCTGCATTGACATTTCTCTCCTTCAAAATCTTCAGGCACTCTTCAGTAACCCAAAGCGCTTCCTCTTCTGAGAGAAAGTCAGCAATTTTCTCACCTAATCTGGTGTCTTCACCCTCCTTGCCGCCGACAAACATTGCAAAGCCTTTCCTTTTTCCATCTATGGCGTCAAAAGGACATACTGATATACATTGACCACAATCCCCGCACTTTTCTTTGTCTATTACCGCCACGTCTTCTTTTTTCTCTATTGCCTTTCTTTTACATATGAGGATACAGAGCCTACAACCTTGTTTACAATTGACTACATCAACCTCAGGCTCTACGACTCCATAGAAACCAATGTCATTGAGCTGGGCAATGCCGCAGGAATTAGGACAGCCAGCAGCCGAGATTCTTATATTCAAATTGTTTAGATCCAACTCCTCGACCTTTCCCTCAATTCTTCTTAGTAGAGACTGCGGGTCGGCATTACTCTCGCTGCAATAGTTACCAAAACAGCTTTGAAGATTATCAATTCCTTTGCCTAGTACTTTCAGGTCTACTTCTTGTAGTTCCTGACGGATGTTCTCCAACTGGCTCTTATCTACACACGGAATTTCAGGAGAACCACGAACTGCGAAATGGACAAACCCATTGCCATACCTTTCCGCAATATCAGCAATTTTTCTTAATCGCTGTGAATCAACTTCTCCGCAGGTAGCTCGGATTCTCAAAATCATTTTTTCGGTTTCTTTTTGCTCTAGACTGGTTGTACATTCAATCGGTTTCAGCGCCAATCCTCCCGACAGATTCTTGGTTAATTCCTGCTTCACCTTTTCTACACCCAACCTATTTATCAGGTCAGCGCACCTCTCCCCTTCTTTGCCCTCATTCTTGAGAAGCCCAAAAGTATTCTGGACAAGCTTTGTACATTCTTCCTCAGAAAGACATTCGGCCATTTTCATCCCCACAAAGGGATTTAATCCTAGCCTTCCGCCAAAATATACCTCGAACCCTTTTTCACCATCCCTGTCTACACCGACAAAACCGATGTCAGTTAGGACACGCGAAATCACACAGTCTTTCTGACAACCAGAAACTCCAATCTTGAGCTTGTGGGCTAAAGGGACATGGAAAAAGTTGTCTAATTTCTCCGCGAGAGATATAGAATTAGTAATTGCATGAGGACAAATCTTGTCCTCATAACATACATTGACATTTCTTACTCTTGGGCCACAGCGGTCTAACCGTAAATAAACCTCGCTAAGTTCTTCTTTTACATCCTCTAAATCTTTCAGGTTAATAAACGGAATAATCGGTATCTGTCTGGTAGTGAATAGGAGATAGCTTCTGGCATATTCATCCGTAATATCAGCTAGTTTACGCAGTTGACTTGAATTTAGATTAGAACACACTGTTTTAACCCAGACGGAATACATATCCTTTTCCCTTAGTTTTACTATCCCGCCTTTTGTTAGTTCCTCAACATTTATCTGTGGCTTTTGAGTCATGTTGTCCTCTCCTTAAGAACTTATCGTTGTCCTGTTCATGCACCTGATGTTGCCGGGGAAAGTTCCACAGCCAATGAATACAGTATACCTATTGCCAAGTTTCCTTTGCCTTTCTTCACATATACCCGGACTAGAACTTGACTTAGATACCTGTCAATTATAATAACCCTACCCCATAATCCAAACTCTAACTACTTGTCCTGCAGATCTATACGTAATACATTGGCTCCTTGGACTGTTCTTTTTGTCTCTGTAGCTCTATCATGTCCTGTAGCGTCTTTGAGTCTAAAACGCCTTCTATTGCCTCTTTCACTTCACCCCAGATATCACGGGTCACGCATAAATCGGACCGAGTACATAGCGTCGGATCATCGAAACAGGCTACCGGCGCCATTGAACCTTCAACAAGTCTTATTATCTCACTCAGCTTTATCTCCCCGGGTGGCCTAGCTAAAGAGACACCACCTTTGGGTCCTCTGGTTGCTTGCACGATGCCTCCAACTATAAGAGGGGTCATAAGCTGTTCAAGATATTTTTTCGAAATTTCCTGCCTTCGCGCAATATCTTTTAGCAGAACATGCCCTTCTCTCTCATGAAGGGCTAAATCCAGAAGCGCCCTACTTGCATATCTGCCTCTAGTGGAAAGCCTCATCGAATTCCGCCCCATTAGTATTATCTATTAATATAATAGACTAAGTATACTTTATCACATATATATATATATTTGTCAACACCTTTGGTTATTATTTAGACCAAAGAGATTGCTTACCTTTTACCTGTATATCTGGATCAAGACCGTACAGACTGTTAAACGAGCGCAGCCAGCTAGAAATCGCTCACCCTATGGAAAAAGCCTGTGGCATCCTTTCATTCTGGAGAAGGAACCGTATAATAGGACCAAACACAAGCCAACCCGGATGGGTTGGCTAAGCAAACGATGGGTAAGAAAGAGGGGATCAAGGCTAGGAGCCTGTCTGAGTAATATTTTTCTTGAAGCTAAAGGTAGCCAAATTTCAAGTGCTTCTAGCTTCGGGTTTCTGATTACCCGGACACTCTCCTAGCTAGCAGCGTCTCGGGGGCAATATGCGTCACCATAAGGATGAGGGTTGGATACATGCTTATAGCTGAATAGGCTTCTTTTGGTAACTTCTTGACGATTTGTTACTCTTGTGGAATGCACCCCGTAGAATTGGACTAAAGGATAAGCTATAGTTAGGCCACAGGAAATGAGGGGTCGTTATGAATCGAAAGCTGTGGTTCAATGAGGAGAAGGTATCCATCGTACTGGAGATAATACGTGGAGACGAATCGGCAGCATCGATATGCAACAGGCACGGGGTGAGTGCGACACAGGCTTACAGATGGCTCATAATTGACCTCCTTGTCTGGAAGCTGTTCTCGGTAATAAGAATACTACTATCAGTATATTGGCATGCCAAGTTCATTGAAAGGAGACAAGCGGTTGGCCTAACAAGCGGTAAGTGGCTTGTATATAGCTTGCTTCCCAAGCAAGATGTCGTGGGTTCGAATCCCATCACCCGCTTTTTTACCAAAAAGACGTCAGTTCTACTAGTTTATCTCTTGAAGAACTGCTACTATTAGTTCTTGATGAAAAGAGCAGGAGAAGGCTCTTGTTAAGAACAAAAAACAACGAAGAACTGTTTTCTCTCTACAAGGCTGAACTAGCACTTCGTATACGAAATCAAAGAAACCTCTCCCGTTACCGTCAGGTGCTGGATCAATTTCAAGAATTTCTCGCAGATAATCCTCCCTCTTCAATGCTCGCTAAGAGCTTCTTAAGCAAATGGGCCGAAAGTAAACCCGCTACTCTCTATAAGTATTTAGGCATAATCAAAGGGTTCTTGAACTGGTTTGGAGAGGACATTGACCTCAAAGTAAAGCTCCCACATCAACTTCCCGAATATATAGAAGACGAAAGCATCCAAAAGCTTATTGCCACAATAAAAACAAAACAGACTCACAAAAAGGACATTTGCCGAGATATTCTTCTCGTTGAACTTGCATATAATTCGGGATTGCGCCGTAAGGAGTTAGCCAATCTTAAGGTCGGTGATATCTTAATCACTGAAAAGGCTTTAATAGTGAGAGAGGGCAAAGGCCTAAAAGATAGAACCGTACCTTTACCGTCTAGAGTTTTTAAGCTACTGGAAGATTATATCCAAAATATGAACACAGATGACAGGGTATTCAATGTGAAACCTGCAGCCATAAGTGACAAGATAAGTAGAATCGCTAAAAGGGCCGGGGTAAAGATACATGCTCATAGCCTACGTCATGGCTATGCAACACGTTTACTAGAAAAAGGGGCAAACCTTAAAGCTGTTCAGGAACTGTTGGGACATTCCAGAATAGGCACAACAGAAACGTATTTAAGCCTATTGCCTAGGCACTTAAGACAGACAGTTTGAGGTCGGATGTCAATAGTGGACACCAAACCTTTCATGCTGCCAGCAGTCCTGCATAGAATCTTTGTTCATAGGTTACCGGTGACAGGAAGCCGAGTCTTGCTTGTCGACGCTGCCGGTTAT
>SDBS01002887.1_pt1 | contig 16989 bp, 16 predicted proteins | sample 2277091 | NCBI WGS metagenome assembly SDBS01 (sample SAMN10404972, study PRJNA504765) | marine sediment metagenome | isolation source: marine sediment core GS10_PC15, 163 cmbsf | place: Arctic Ocean: Southern Knipovich Ridge | collected 2010 | reverse complement strand
TAATTATTTATTAATAATTAAAAAAAAAGTTATAAATTCTTAAACACTAATATTTAAAGATGGATTTAGAGAAACCAAGTTTGGCAAGAATAAAGATTAAATTTCCAGATCAGTTATGGATCTCACAAATTTTTAAAAATTATCCTGATATAAAATTGGAAATTTCACATTTTCTTCCCTATGATCTTGAAAAATCAATCGGAAATTCAATAATTGAGATAAAACATTACAAAATTGACTTGATTATAGAAGAAATTAGAAATCATCCTTCGGTTTTTGAATTGAGCGTCATGGAAACTGAAGAAAATAAAGTTAAATTCAATATAAAGACTAAGGATCCCTATTTATTATATGCAATAATTAAATGTGGTGTATTAGTACAATTTCCAGTAAGAGTGAAAAACGGGTATGCTTATTGGAGATTAATTTCAAGTAGAGATCGGATTGATCAATTATTAACTCTTTTTGAACAGAAAAAAATTGATTTTGATTTACTCAGAATTGGAAAATCTCCTTATGGTATTGAAGATGATAAAAACAAGTTATCTTTAGATGAGGAAAATATTCTAGATAAAGCAATTTCTTTAGGTTTTTTTGAAGTTCCAAGAAAAATCTCATTAGAAGAATTAGCTAATGAATTAGGCAAGTCAAAGTCTGGGCTATCTGTTATGTTAAGAAAGATTATTAAAAAAAAAGTTATGTTTGAAATGTAGTTGTATTTGTTTTAAATCTCAAAAATCGCAAACAAAACACTTTTATTAAACTTTTTTAATTTTAATTTTAGTTCCTATATGGTTATTGAGAGATTCAGGAATTATGTGTAAAAGGAGAAAAATTAATAAAGAAAAGAGACAACTTCCAGATATTGAAGGTATTTATAATTATTTTGCAAATAATATAACTGGATATGTTGGCATTGGCGCTATTATTAGTTTAATTACAATATTTTTCGTAAGTATTGAGGAATTAAAAGTAAACCCCAATCAAGTTTCCGATATTCCCAGTATATTTCTCACTCCACTATGATTCATAATCATGACATTTCCTGCATTAACTTTTATAAATTTAGATTGAAAAGCATGAGAGAGAAATTAATAATAAGATTGTCAGAAAAAGGACTGCACCTAGTTGACAAGATTGATGTGGTTTTAACAAATAATTAAAAAATCCTAGAATTAAATATAAAAAAATTAAAAAAAAAAATTAAATCCATTCTTCGCGTAGAATTTCTCCTTGTAGACTAACAACGATACTTTTAATTGGAACTTTTCTCGAGGCTTTAGAAGCACCTTGCTTGGCGATATAAACAAGTCCAGAACAACAAGGAACTTGCATTGTTATAACTGTTAGGGTATTTATCTTTGCATCATCTATCCAGCTTCGAATTTTTTCAATGTAAATCTCCTGTCCTTGATCCAATTTTGGGCATGCAATTCCGATCGATTTGCCTTTTAAAAATTCTGGATGGAAGCCTCCTATAGAATGAGCCACGCAATCAGCACTTAATAAAACATCTGCTCCTTGAAAATAAGATGCGGTGGGAGAAATTAAATGCATTTGAATTGGCCATTGCCTTAATTGAGAGCTAATTTTCCCACTTTGAACCTGAGTAGATTCTTCGTTATTAGTAGCAAAAGTCATTGTACGGGATCCTGGGCAGCCACAGGCAACATTGCCGGGTTCATGAGCTTCATCTGTTTTTTCATTATGTTTTAAAGACTCTAGACGTTTTTCAACCGCTTCTTCACTAAATTCTACAGCTTCTCGTTCAATTATTTCCAGAGCACCTTCAGGACATTCACCTAAACATGCTCCTAATCCATCACAGAAAACATCGTTTACTACCTTAGCCTTTCCATCAATAATTTCTAATGCTGACTCGGCACATGCTATTACACAGTTTCCGCAGCCTGTACAGAGCTCTTCATCAATTTTAATAATTTTCCTACTGATTATTTTTTGTTTTGCTTCAGTCATAATTATATGAAATTGATGTCTCTATTTATTTTTAATTTCGAACATGTTCGAATAGTAATCTGGAATGAATTTTAAAGATGGACTTTATAAAAAATAAAAATCCCGTTTTTTAAATCATTTATTATTGTTAAATTTTTTTAAAAAAAAAAAATTATAATTTTATTCGATATTGATATTTGTCTTTACAGGGGAATAAATAGGAAATAGATTGAATTTTACTAATTCAATAATTTTGCAATTTCTTTACCATATTCGATACATTTGTTTATGCTTTCATCATCAGGATTCCACAATACACGAATCCCTTCATTAATTACAGAGAATCCACTTTTCTTTAATAACTCACTCAAAACTTTTATTGATTCTCCACTCCAACCATAACAACCAAAAGCTGCTGCTTTTTTATTTTTAAAACGTAATCCTTTAATTATCTCCATAATTTCGGCCACTCCGGATAGAATTCCTCCACCGATAGTAGGTGATCCTACAAGAATCATTTTAGATTTGAATATCTCTGTAATTATATCATTTTTATCAGAATTCGCTATATTAAACAGTTTAAGATTAACTTGTTTATTTATTTCAAGAATTCCTTTTGTAATTGCTTCGGCCATCCTTTTTGTTCCATCCCACATTGTATCATATAGTATTGTAATTTGATTTTCTTGGTATGCATTAGCCCAAGCTAAATATTTTTCTACAATTTGAGTTGGATTGTCTCTCCAAATAACTCCGTGACTTGTTGCAATGATATCTATTGGAATGTTGAGAGCTAAAACTTCCTTGATTTTTTCATCAACAAGGGCACTAAAAGGTGTTAAAATGTTAGCATAATATTTTAAACATTCAGTAAATAGTTCATTTTGATCAACGAGATCATTATACATATATTCCGTGGCGTAATGTTGGCCAAATGCATCATTACTAAACAAAATATTGTCTCCTGTTAGATAACATGCCATACTATCAGGCCAGTGTAACATTCTCATTTCAACGAAAATTAATTGCTTACCATTTCCTAAATCTAATGTATCACCTGTTTTTACAACTTGAAAGTTCCAATCTTTATGATAATGTCCTTTTATTGACTTTACTCCATTTGCCGTGCAGTAGATTGGTTTATCTGGTATCATCTCCATGAGTTCAGGAAGTGATCCACTATGATCAATTTCTGCATGATTTGTTATAACATAATCAATTTTATCTAAATCAATTTCTTTAGATAGATTTTTAACAAACTCTTTTGAAAATGGTTTCCAAACTGTATCAATTAAAGCAATTTTCTCTTCTTTAATTAGGTAAGAATTATATGTAGTACCTCTATGCGTGGAATATTCATTTCCATGGAATTTTCTAATTTCCCAGTCTGTTTTTCCCACCCAAAAAACATTATTTTTTATATTGAAGCTCATATTTGTCATCTCAATTACTCAATGTTACTATTAAATTTCCCTCATTTAAAAATAATTTTGCATAAGAAATTCTTTCATCTTTCATAAGTTACCACTTTTTCACCATTTTTTAAAATTGATTAATTTAGAATATAATTTACTAAGATTTATGTTTAAATTTGAATATTTTCATTGGGACTATACTTCAAGATTTCAAGATATAATGATAACTTTAAAATAATATGAACAAACTAATTATTCTATGAAAGTTGTTATAATAGGGAATAATGTTGCTGGGACGTTCACGGCACAAAACATAAGATTTCTTGATAAAAAAGTAGAAATTGAGATATATACGGATGAAAAATATCCCTACTATTCAAGAATAAAACTTCCAGAACTTATTTCTAATAAGGTTAAAATTGATAATCTAATTGTTTTTAAGAATAATTGGTATGAAAAAAACAATTTAAAATATAGTCTAGATAAGAAAATAAGTAGAATTGATCCAGAGCAAAAACTTATTTTTCTCGAAAATCAAAAAACTCTTATCTCATATGATAAACTCATTTTGGCAACAGGAAGCATGCCAAATATACCACCAATTAAAAATGCCAGAGAGTTGCTAAAAAAAGGAGTTTTTACATTACGAAATATAGATGATGCAATAGAAATTCGAAATTATATTGAAAATAATGATGTTAAAAAATCAATTATAATTGGTGGGGGATTGTTAGGACTAGAATTAGCAAAACAGGTAAGAGACTGCAAATTAGATACTACTATAATTGAGTTTTTCCCTCGTTTATTACCGCGACAACTCGATAAAGAGTGTAGTAATATGTTAAAGAGCGAAATTGAAAAACTTGGGGTTAAGGTAGTTTTAAATGCGAGTACTGAAGAAATTTTAGGAAATGGTGTTGTTAAGGGGATTAAGTTAAAAGATGGTCGCAAATTTGATGCAGAAATTATACTAATTCAAGCAGGAATAAAACCAACAATTAATTTAGCAAAAAGAGCAAATTTAGAAACCAATAGAGGGATAATTGTTAATGAATTCCTAGAGACTAGTGAATCTGATATATTTGCGGTTGGAGATTGTGTTGAATATAAAAACCAGACATGGGGTATAATACCTGCCTGTATGGAACAATCGAAAATTGTTGCGGCTTCTGTTTTAGGGAAAAAAGAAATAGAATATAAAGGAACGACTCCAAAAACTACACTTAAAATTGTTGGTTTGGAATTGACTTCTATTGGCATTTTTGATCCATCTGAAGAAAAAAGTGGGGGATGGGAGATCTTGAGAAAAGCGGATAAAGAAAATTGTTGTTATCAGAAAATTGTATTAAAAGATAATAAACTTAAAGGAGCTATTCTATTTGGTGATAATAAGGCATTATCTTTTGTATACAACAATATGGAAGAAAATGTTAATAAAAATGAATTGAGAAAATTATTAGAGTTATATATTTGGGTTTGTTCTAATTGTGGTGCCGAATATGATGAAGCATTAATGGAAAACCTATTTGAAAAATTGCCAACTGATTGGAAATGTCCAAATTGCAAGGCTCTTAAAAAAAAATTTAAGAAAAAATAAATAATTCCTAATTAAACATGCTAATATTGATAATAAATTTCAATTTACCGATGTATGAGATGTAATTTTCTTTATATTGATGATGAGAAAGATATTCCTTTCGAAAACTTGAATGAGGAGATATTTAGATGCCCTAAATGCCGCTCTTCAAAAAAAATTTTATAAAAAAACAAAATTTCAATTAAATTTAATATATCAGTTTAAGCTTCTAACTCTTTGAAAGGGCATATGTTTATAAAATATTAAATTAATCTTTTTAATATATTTTCAATTTAAACCTATAATATAATCAAATTAAAAAGGTATATTTAAAAATGGGAAAATGGGAATGTACCGCTTGTGGATATGTGTATGACGAAGAAGCTGAAGGAACTAAATTTGAAGATTTACCAGACGATTGGACATGTCCTATATGTGGCGTAGGAAAGGACATGTTCGAGAAGATCTAGAACTAAATAATATAATGCGAATAAAAACGGAATTAAATATTTTTTTTATTCTATTTCTTTATTAATATTGACTTAACATTAGATTTCTTAGTTTTAGTAAGGAATTTGATTTCAGATTTTATAATGAAATTTATTAAATATATTTCAAATAGTGATATCTTTTTTCTCTTTCAAATGTTGTAATATTCTGCAAAAAATTTTTAAATATTTTAATTATTAAATATAAGAGAAAAAAGTGAAAATTATATCTAAAAACAATAGACCTAATAAATACTTAAAATGAATGAAATAAAAAAGATTGTCGACGAATTAGGAATTGCTGCGCTAGAGGCTAACACAAAAATTGCTGGACTAGCAGTAGTGTCTGATTCGGGAAAATTAGTTTTCCAGACAGACAATTGGGATTTAACCAACCAAACGAACATAATATTGAATGTCGTTAAAGGAGATCGCTCTTTTGTTTTAAACGATGGAGAATTTTCGGTTGTTGATACTACCACTGAAGGAATTATTGGAACCAGCGCTAGTGGGATGGGGCATATACTATTCACTCCATTTCAAGGGGGCGTGCTTGTATCATATGCCATGCCTCAAGCAGATCTACCCAAAGCATCAGTTTTTCTTAAAAATTCTGCGATGAGATTGAATGGAAAGGTATAATTGAAAACAATGTTTGTTCAATCACTTTCATACTTTCTTCTTTTGTAGCTGTTGGTTTTTTCAACACTCTTTTAGCAAGACAAACCTTTTTCTGAAATTATAAAACTTTTATTTAAAAATAATTCTTCGGTTCATTTACATTAATTCATAACAAATTGTAATAGAAAATATGGATTATTATCCTCAGTGTTGAGCAGAACGAATTGAATTATTTGAAGATTAATCCATATCTTCGTGGATGGTCAGAACAACAATCGTTAATTTAACAAGTCATCATCTCTTTTATGAGGTGTCCCCATAAACATTATTAAGTATTTAGACTATTTCTGACAAATTTTATATTAAATAGAATATAAGTTTTTAACTGGATTTAAATTAATATTAAGAAATAACTATTAAATCCTATTAAATTATGGTGAAATAAAAATTACACATTTAGGATTGATGAAAGATATCTACTATGTTGGATATATAGATTGGGAAGTAAGAAATTTCCATGGATATTCTACTAATCGAGGTAGTAGTTATAATGCATATATAGTTAAAGGAGAAAAGACTGTACTGATTGATACCGTTAAACGTCCGTATTTTGAATACTTTTTGAAAGACATTAAAGAAATATGTGAGCCCTCTGAAATTGATTATTTTATTACAAATCATGTTGAGATGGATCATTCTGGATCCTTTCCATTAATTATTAAGCATCTTCCTAATGCAGAATTAATTGCTTCGAAGAGAGGGGTTGATATTTTAAAATCCCATCATCATGAGGAAGTTGATGAAGATTTATTTAATAGAATAAGGATTGTCGAGGAAGGAGACACTTTAGACATTGGAAACGGGAAAAAATTTACATTTGTTCCCATACCGATGATTCACTGGCCTGATTCAATGGTTTCTTTTATGACTGATGAGAATGGGAAAAACGTATTGTTTTCTAATGATGCTTTTGGACAACATTATGCAACATCTAAGCGTTGGGACGATGAAAATGATCTTGCTGAAGTTTTTCAAGAAGCCGAAAAATATTATGCCAATATTTTGCTCCATCTTTCTGGGCTGATAGCAAAGGCACTATCAAAGGTAGGAGCATTACCAATCGAAATTATATGTCCTTCTCATGGTATCTGCTGGAGGAATCATATTCCTGAAATTTTAGAAAGATATACTAAGTGGTGTAAAGGCGAGATTGATGAAAAAAGTGTACTCATCGTGTACGACACAATGTGGGACAGTACTGCAAAAATCGCTAAAGCATTAACGAAAGAAATTAAACATCGAGGAATTCCGGTAAAAAGGTACAGATTGACTAGTGCTGATTATTCAAATGTAATTACAGAAGCTATGAAAGCAAAAGCTATCTTAGTTGGGAGCCCAACCCTAAATAATGGACTTTATCCAACTGTAGCAGAATACTTATCTTATCAAAAGGGGTTAAAACCTATGAATAAAGTAGGATTAGCTTTTGGTTCATATGGTTGGGGTGGAGGAGCTGTAAAAGAAATTGTTGAGTTAATGAAGGCTGCTAAAATTGATGTAATGGAGGATACAATTGAAATTAAGTTTGTTCCCAGACCCGAAGATTTAGATTTTAAAGAAATTGTGGACAAATTAATAGAAAAAATGGGGTAAAAAGAGGTTAAAAAAATGGATTTTATGTTAACTGAAGAACAAAAAGCTTTACAAAAAAAGGCGAGAGAGTTTGCAATTCATGAAGTTCTACCAGTCGCAAGAAAATATGATGAATCTGAAGAATTTCCTTTACCAATTATCAAAAAAGCTTGGGAAGAAGGATTATTAAATTTAGGAATCCCTAAGGAATATGGAGGTCCTGGTCTTAGCTTATTAAGTTCCTGTATTGTTGTTGAAGAAATATCATCTGCGTGTCCAGGGATTGCGACTTCAATCTTTGATAATAGCCTTGGTGCTGAACCAATTGTTATAGGTGGTAATGAAGAACAAAAGCAAAGAATTTTGACTGAATTAGTTAATGAGTTTAAATTGATTGCTTTTGCCACATCTGAACCAACGATGGGTTCTGACGTCGCTGGAATGAAGTGTAAAGCAGAAAAAGATGGAGATGAATTTATTTTAAATGGAAATAAGTTTTGGATTACTAACGGGGGATATGCTGATTATATAACTGTATTTGCTACTGTCGATCCTGAGAAAAAACACAAAGGGATTGCAGCTTTTATCGTGGATACTAAAAGTGAGGGAGTTAAACAGGGTAAACATATTCCTAAATTAGGTCAACGATCATCAAATACCGTTTCAATTGGTTTAAAAGATGTTAGAATCCCAAAAGAAAATGTTCTTGCAAAACCTGGAAGAGGATTTGTTTTAGCAATGCAAACGTTTGCTCATACTCGACCCGCCATAGGTGCTTTTGCTTGTGGTTGCGCTCGTTCTGCAATGGAATATTCTATCGATTATGCCCAAAAGAGAGAAACTTTTGGAAGACCAATTGGAATTTATCAAGTAATCCAGGAAAAAATAGCTAATATGTATAAAGATATTGAAGCTGCACGTTTACTAACATATAAAGCAGCTTGGGAAGCGGATCAAGGCATGGATAATAATTTAAGTTCTTCTATTGCCAAAGCCTTCGCCTCTGACGTTGCTATGAATGTAACAACAGAAGCAGTTCAAATTTTTGGAGGTTATGGTTATTTGAGAACATACCCAGTTGAAAAATTATTTAGGGATGCAAAATTATACCAAATCTATGAAGGTACAAGTGAAATTCAAAGAATTGTTACTTCTCGATTTGTTATGAAAAGTTATAAACATGCGATGCCTTTTCTTGGAAAAAAGAGAACTTAAAAAGAATCTAATTATTTTATTATTTTTCTTTATTTCTTAATTGAATCTGCTTTTTCAATTTTTTTTTTTTAAGGAAATCATAGTATATCTTATAATACTTACGTTGGCATAGGTTATCACAGAATACTTTGAAATTAGAATCTAACCACACATTTCTTAGTTCTAAAATTTTTAGATAATTGTGAAATTTACTAAATTTATATATATCTATTGGAGTTTCACAAAATAAGCATTTTCTTTCTTTTAACTCTTTTTCAATATTCTTTAATTCATGGATTTTAAGATATCTAAAACATTCACAACAATGAAATTCTAAAATTGAAGATTGCCATAATTTTAAAATGTATTCGGGAGTAAAATCAATGTTATCACTCAAAAAATCGTAAATATTCAAATCTTTACTACAATTCCAGCATGTTCTTTTCTTAAAATATTTTTCTGCTTTAATATATTCTCGTAATTTTTGGATTTTATCCCACAAACCAGCATTATTTAACTTTTTAAAGAACAAGGACATAACTCAAATATAATTTCATATCTAATTATAATAGATTATTAGTATTATATACTTTTATACTAATCGCTTATAAGAGTTAAGAATTAAAGAAACTTTAAAATTTCTTTTGCTACTTCTGAGAAATTATCACATATTATTGTTGGTGTTATCCCTAGGGATTTAAGATCATCTAGATGTTTATAACCATGTCCAGTGGTGAGAAAAATTGTCTTACAACCCGAATTTATACCAAACTCAATGTCAGATGGATGATCACCTACAACAAAAGATTCATTTAAATCAATATTAAACTCATCATCAATCATATCAATAAATGTTGTTTTAGGCTTTCTGCACTCACAATTATCTTCTTTCAAATGTGGACAAAAATAAGTTTTTAAAATTTCAATTTTCTGTCTATTCAATGTTTTTATTAAATGATTATTGAATTTATCAAAATCTTTAACAGTATAATATCCTCGACCTATTCCTGACTGATTTGTTACAATAAAAAATAAAAATTTATGTTGGAGTAATTTTAATCCCTTAATAACACCTGGTAAAAGTTCAAAATCCTCGATTTTATAAGCGTAATTCTTATCTTCAATTAAGGTTCCATCTCTATCCAATATAATTGCTTTCTTTTTAGTCATAATTTAAGAAAATCTCTCCATTTTTTATTTAGGGTTAAGAATCCTCAGAAAAATATAATAACGATAACAAAACAGAATATTACAAATAACTGTAAAATGAAAAGCATTCTATCTTTTCATTAAGTGTAATTTAATTGACTTTAAATATTGATAATTGTGATTTAAAACCTTATAAGTTCATTATTTTAAAAAATTAAAAAAATAAAAAAAATATGTTTGGTTTATTTCGAATCTAACTTTTCCATAAGAAGTGTAAATTACAATATTCTCTAGCCCTGAGCCCTTCTGGATTGGCAACAGTAAAAGTTGCTTTAGGATCGTCACCGGGCTTTAGAAATCTCCTTTCGTAGCATCCATCTTTACATATTATTTCAATCCACATAATATAGTGCTCATCAGTCATAGGATGAGGAGTTCCCATCGAGATACCTACATCAACAGTGACTTTATTTTTACCCTCAACTGTAATTTTAGGAACATGTTTTTCTGATTTCCATTCAGCTGTTTGTTCCTCCATAAGCTTCATTGATTGTCCACAGCAGATTGTATCGGGAACACCAGGGTTTAAAATTTCAATTACTTTTCCACAGACATTACATTTATAAATTTCTTTTTGTTTCATTTTAATCATTTCTTATGAATTGATGTTTGTTGTATGTGAAAAGGGATATATTGATATTTAAGAGTTTTTCTTTTAAACTAAAAGTGACTTAGTTAATCTTTAGAATTCTTCACATTTTTTACGAAAGTTCGCTCTCGGATGGTCGCACGATGGGCACCTAAAGTCTTTAGGTAAATGATCCATTTCTACTTCATATCCACATTCCATACATACCCAAACAATCTTTTTTCCACGCTTGAAAAAGGCATCATCTCCTACTAATTTAAGAAGCTTTCCATATCTTTCTGAATGATGTTTTTCTGCTTTTATTATTGATTGTACTCTTTTAGCAATAGCGGGATATCCTTCTTTTTCTGCGGTATCGACAATATCAGGATATAGAGTCTTCCATTCCATATCCTCTCCTGCTATTGCCGATTTTAAGTTCTCAATGGTATTTCCAAGTGTTGTATGAAATTCCGCATCAGGTAATACTTTCATATCATTAAAAGATTCTTCTTTTTTGAAGCCTTGAAGCATTTTATAAAACCAACTTCCATGTTGTTTTTCTTGGTTTGCGGTTTCTAAAAAAATACTTGCAATTAGGGCATAACCTTCTTTTTTAGCGATTGATGACCAGAAAGTATAGCGATTTCTTGCTTGTGATTCTCCTACATATGCTGTAAATAATTTTTTTGGTGTTTCTTTCATTCATTTTTCCTCTATTTTTATTTTGGAATTTCTTTAATATATGAATATATTTGAATTAATAACAATTACGCCAAGATTTTAACTTTCTTCTTATAATTTAATGAAAAAATGTGATTAGAAAAAAAGTTACTTATAAAAATTAAAAAGATGTTGTAGTTGCATTTGACGTATAGATAATTGATAACTTTATTAGATTACAAATTTTAATAATCTTAAAATATCAATATTATAAAGATTTAACAGAATTTTATGGAGTTTCATTTAGCGCCCATGAAAAATATAAGTTGTTGGGCGTTTCGAGCATCTATATTGGGAATAACTGATTCATATGTAGAAATGATTAATTTAGATTCTTTGCTAAACAATAAAGAAAATGCATGGAACCTCATTGATACATATCCAATTAAAAATCAAAAACAATGGCTCCAAATTTTAACTCATAATCTAAAGGATATTTCATTACTTCCTAAAATCTTAAATGAATTTTTTAAGAATAATCCTGAACGAAGCAACATTTATGGTGTAAATATTAACGCAGGATGCCCCGATCCTAATATTATTTCCGCAGGAGATGGTGCCGCACTTATTAAAAGAACTAAAAGACTTTTTGATCTAATAAAAAGTTATTTAAGTGCTCCAGAATCACAAAATCTTCATTTAAGTTGTAAATTACGCCTAGGATTAAATGAGAAAGAAATGAACTATAATAAAATTGTTGATTTTCTTGAAACACTTCGATCAATTGATGATCATCGCTTAAAACCTCCAATTATTCACTTCAAACACGCAAAACAATCATCAAATGAAAAATGTCATTGGGAATTTTTGGAATCTCTTCTTGACACCCATATTCCCGTAATCATTAATGGAGATATTTCTGTACCTAATGATATCAATACAATCAAAAAAATATTACCTAATAAACAACAAAATCAATGGGATAATTTAATCGCTGGAATTATGATTGGACGTGGAGTCTTAAAAAATCCAATTTGTTTTAAAGCTTTTAATCCTATTAAAGATGTTAAAATAGATGAAAATCAATGGAAAAAGCTATTGTACAAAAATTTAAAACTCCATCCTCCTCAAAAGAAATTTCTCGTAAATTTAAGTAATGTTTATCCTTTTATTTTTCAAAAAGTCAGATAAGAAAAAAACTAAATTCAGTTTTTACCTACTTTTATGGGATATCCTTTCCTATGCCAAAACATCATTCCGCCTGTTAAATTCCTTATATCTTTAAATCCTGCTTGTGCTAATATTTGAGCGGCCATCATTGAACGTGAACCAGAATGACAAATGGTAATAATTTCTTCGTCTTTATAATCATCTAGTACATTTGTATTATTCATTAGTTCTCCTAAAGGAATTAATCTTGTATTATTAATATGACCACTATAGTATTCTTGAGGTGTTCTCACATCAAGCAAAAGCGATGGTTCTTCTTTAGTACCAAGGCGTTTATATAGTTCTTCTATGTTTATATCTGAAATTGGAGGCGTATTTAGACTGCGTAATTCTTTTCTAGTTTTCTTTTTTGGGGGGAAAATTTCTTCTATTGAAGATTGTTTTTTCTCTAATATAGTAACTAATTTGCCTTGTTCTTTTCCTAAATATAGCAAATTTATAGTATCATTTAGTTTAGCATATGCTTCAACACTAGATTTGAAGCCAGGGTCAGTAGCATATACTTTTAGCTTTTTATTTTCTGATAATGATTCTAATGACTTTATCATCGCATTCAGAGGGCCAGGACAGGATAACCCACTACAATCAACCACTACAAATTCATCATTTTCAGTCGATTTTTGTTTTAGATATTCCTCCACAATGGATTCTGAACTACCACATGCGGCTATGATGTCTTCAATTTTAGCAGTAGCAGCTTCATATAATTTAAATCCTCCTGTGAGTTCATATATTTCTCTAAATCCATGTTGCATTAGTATTCGAGTTGCTAAATAACTCCTATAACCGACTTCACAATATACAACAGTAGGTTTTTCTTTTGCTAGCTCATTTAAACGGTTTCTCAACTCGTTGAGAGGAATATTAACAGAGGCTTCTATTTTTCTTGTTTCATGCTCCTTGTTAGTCCTTACATCTAAAATAATTCCACTATCCTTTCTAAATTTATCAATATCATGCCATTGTTTAAGCAGAATATCACCTCGCAAATAATTAGAGGCAATAAATCCCGCCATATTTACCGGATCTTTTGCTGAGCTATAAGGTGGAGCATAAGTTAACTCTAATTCTTCTAAATCGAAAACAGTTCCTCCAAATTTTATTACTGTGGAAATGATATCAATTCTTTTTTCTGTTCCAGACCCCCCTACAGCTTGAGCACCTAAGACGTTACCACTAGGTACTTCAAATAGAAGTTTTAATGTAATAGGAGTTGCTCCTGGATAATAACCTGCATGATTATTTGGATGGATATATACCTTTTCATATCTAATATCTGTTTCTTTTAATTGCTTTTCTGTAAGTCCTACAACCGCAATAGTAGCATCAAAAACCTTAACAACTGATGCACCTAAAATTCCTTTATAGTTAACTTTTCTTCCTGCAATATTATCGGCAGCAATTCTCCCCTGCTTATTTGCGGGACCTGCTAGGGCAATAGAAATAGGTTTTTTTGTCTGATAATGATTAACTTGAACTATATCTCCAACTGCATAAATAGTTGGAATTGATGTTTGCATATTTTTATTTACTATTATATATCCTCGAGGGCTTAATTCTATTCCCAATTGTTTAGCTAGGTTATTTACTGGTTTTATTCCAATAGCCATTACTATTAAATCTGTCTCTATTTCACGTCCATCTTTTGTTTTTACAACTGGTTTATCATTTTCAGTTCTTCCAAAAGATTCTACAGGATCATCAAGTATAAGACAAACACCATTTAAAATTAATTCTTGATGCACAAGTTGTGCCATTTCTTTATCTAATGTGGGCATTACTTGGTTGAACATTTCAACAATTTTTACTTTCATTCCCTTTTTAACTAGGTTTTCTGCCATTTCAAGTCCAATAAATCCCCCTCCAACTATTGTAGCTTTTTCTATTTGATGTTTTTCAATAAAATCTCTTATTTTAACAGCATCAGGAATTGTCCAGATTGTATGATAAGGAACGTATTCAAGACCTGGAAATTTTGGGATAAGGGGACTTGAACCTGTAGCCAATACAAGAAAATCGTAATTAAGGAAGTATTCCTCCATTTTTGTTAAATCTTTAACACTGATCTGTTTATTTTCTGTATCAATTGAAATTACTTCGTTCTTAACTCTTACATCGATATTAAACCAACTTTTAAATCGACGAGGAGTTACCAACTCAAGTGAGTTTCGTTCTTTTATTACATTACCCACGTAATAAGGAAGTCCACAGTTAGCAAAACTAACATAAGGGCCTTTATCAAGAATTATAATTTCAAAATCTTCTTGCAATCTTCTTAAACGTGCTGCTGTTGACGCACCACCAGCAACTCCTCCAATAATTACTGCTCGTGTCATTATAAAATCAACTTTATTTAATAATTTATTTAATTCTTGTAACTGATAATTTAAATTTGTTAAACTAAATAAATCAGTGTTTCAATTAAAGATATTTATTCTTAAAATGAGATTAAAAAAAAATGTAATAATGATTAAAAATTTTTAATCTAAATTATTCTTCAAGCATGATTACAGTATCAATAAATAACTCGTACTGCTCATCCTCATCAAAATCATGGATTATTACTTTTTCAACATCGTCGGTACCTTGAATTTCTAATAATTCAGATTCATGTAATATCTTTACATCAGATAATTTTAATTTTTTCTTAAGATCTATGGAACCCGGTGTAGATTTAGCGGAAGTGAGAATAACTACTCGTCCTGTATGGTTTGTTAATTCTATAGCAAGTTCTAAAGACTTGTCTCCAGTATCTATTACTAGAGTTCTTTTATTTGCAAATTCAGATAAATTGTTAACTTTTTTATACACACCTTTACCTAGAAATTCATCAATTCCAAGAATTACTTTTATCTCTGTTGCTGGACATGCAGTATGCTCATATTCTACATAAGAATCTGCTTTTGTTCGATAATTATCTATTGCTGCCTTTAATGCATCAGCAGCTAAATTTGAACAATGCATTTTTATAGGTGGAAGTCCATCTAATTCCTCAGCTACATCTTTTCTTGATATTTTATAAGCATCATCAACCGTCATTCCTTTAGCCATTGTAGTTATCATTGAAGATGTAGCAACAGCAGAACCACATCCAAAAGTTCTAAATTTTATATCATCGATAATCTCATCACCTAAATTATTCTTACTGATTTTAATGAATATTTCCATCAAATCACCACATACGGGATTTCCAACTTTTCCATATCCATCCGCATTATCTATAACACCCACATTTCTTGGATTACGGAAATGATCTAATACTTTTTCAGTATACTGAGTTGATTTCATTTTTTTTAATTTACCTCATTGTATTTTTTTATTAAATTAGGAGGTGTTAAAGGAGATAATAATCTTAATCTCTTAACAACCTTAGGTAAAAGTTCAATAATTTTATTAATATCATCTTCTGTAGTAAATCTTCCTAAAGAGAAGAGAAGGCTACCATGCGCTTCTTCATGTAATAATCCCATAGCTATCAATGTATGAGAAGGTTCTAAAGTTTTTGATGAACACGCAGAACCAGTAGCAGCGGCGATTTTTTCATCTTTTAAGCCTAGAATTAATGATTCGCCCTCAACATAATCAAATCTAAAATGAGCATTGTGAGGGAGTCTCTTTTCTGGATGACCGTTTAAATAAGACTTAGGAATTTTTTCTAATACTTTTTTAATGAGTTTATCTCTTAAAATTTTTAATCGTGCAGATTCATTATGAATTTCTGATTTCATTATTTCAGCAGCTTTTCCAAATCCTACAATTCCTGGTATATTTTCAGAACCAGATCTCATTCCTTTCTCTTGTCCACCACCAATTATGATTGGATTAACTCGAACTCCTTTTTTTATATATAAAGCACCCACACCCCGAGGTCCATAGATATCGTTTGATGATAATGTCATTAAGTCAATCGGGACTTTTTGTACATCCACAGAGATTACACTTTCACTAGCAATAGCATCGGTGTGGAATAAAATATTTTTACTAGTTGCAATTTCAGAGATTTCCTCTATTGGCTGGAGAGATCCAACTTCATTACTTGCAGTAGAAATTGAAATTAACACTGTTGCATCAGTAATTAAACGTTCTAGTTTATCTAACCTAATTATTCCAAATTGATCCACAGGAACTCTACTAACTTTAAAACCTTGTCGTTCTAAATACTTAGCAATATTAAGAATGGAGATATGTTCTATCTCAGAAATTATTATATGATTTCCTTTTCTTTTATTTTTCATAGCTGCACCTATTAATGCGAGATTATTTGATTCCGTTGCTCCTGAGGTAAAAATTATGGAATCGGGGTTTGGAGCATTAATAAAATCTCCTACTTTTTTTCGAGCATTGTTTAATGCATCTGTAGCATCATCTCCCTCACAATGAAGCGATGCTGGATTAGCAAACTTTTGATTCAAGTATATTGTCATTTCTGAAATAACC
>SDBS01002886.1_pt1 | contig 16995 bp, 10 predicted proteins | sample 2277091 | NCBI WGS metagenome assembly SDBS01 (sample SAMN10404972, study PRJNA504765) | marine sediment metagenome | isolation source: marine sediment core GS10_PC15, 163 cmbsf | place: Arctic Ocean: Southern Knipovich Ridge | collected 2010 | reverse complement strand
ATACCTGCCGCCGTGCGCGGCCGCCGCCTTCGCCAGCTCTACCACTTCCTCGGTGGTCGAGTAGATCCCGGGGTCGTACTCGAGCCCGGTGCTCAGACCGAGGGCGCCGGCTTCCATTTCCTGGACCAGCAGCGCCCGCATGCTCTCGATCTCCTCAGCCGAGGCGGGGCGGGCAAAATCGTCGCCCATCACCTCGTCGCGGATGGTCCCGTGGCCGGCAAAGGAGGCGACGTTCACACCGGGATGGTTCTTTTCCAGATCGGCAAAGAATTCCTCCAGGGGAAGCTGCGAACCTCCGCACTGGCCTGTCACCACCGTGGTGATTCCCTGGCTGAGGTCGGCCAGGGCGTCGGGATGGTCCGCGATGTCGTAATCGACATGGCTGTGGGTGTCGATGAACCCCGGCGCCAGCACCAGACCCGCGGCGTCTATGACCGGTTCGTCGATCCTGGGATTTAAATTTCCGACCGCGACGATCCGATCTCCCTCGATACGCACGTCAGCCTCGAATCTGGGTTGCCCGGTCCCATCCACCACGGTGGCACCCGCAATCAGGGTCGTCGGGAAGTAGATGTCGGTTATCCGATCGGCAAACTCTCCACTCTCGAACTCGTCGAGGTTGGACAACACGATGACGCTGAATTGGCGTTCCGGATAGCGGAGGATGAACGTGCTGAAGCCCACCCAGCCACCGCCGTGGGACACTCTCCGACCCAGCGCACCATAGGGTTCGAGGCCCCAGCCGAAACCGTAGGGGTAGTCGTCGCCGTCGTTGATCCGCACGGGCGACCACGCCTCATCCAGGGTCGCTCGCCGGACGAGCCGCTCGGTGTACAGGGCCTGGTCCCAGAGGTAGAGATCCTCCACCGTCGAGTAGATCCCCCCCGAACCGATGATGTGGTTCAGGGCGTCGTCGTCGTTGAGGATGAACGAGTCCTCTTTCCTGGAATACCCGTAGGCGCGGTTGTGGATCTCGGGTTCCGAATCATCTCGGACCACGGTGTCATTCATCCCCAACGGCTCGAAGACGTGGTTGCGCAGGTACTCGCCGAAAGTCTGGCCCGAGACCCGCTCGACCACCAGGGCCAGCATCTCGTATCCGGGATTGCTGTATTCGTACCGATCGCCGGCTTCAAACAGCGGTTCCCCCCAGCCGGCCAGAAACTCCATCGCGTCCTCGGTGGTGGGCATGGAGTCACCGGCTTCTTCCGTAAGGGCGTCGTAATAGTCGGGCAACCCCCCGGTGTGCGTCAGAAGATGCCGCAGGGTGATGTCGTCGCCGAATCTCTGTAGCTCGGGGAGGTATTGCACGAGCCGGTCGTCGTAGGCGAGCTGTCCGTTTTCCGCCATGATCATGATTGCCATGGCTGCGAACTGCTTCGACACCGACGCCAGGCGGAAGGCCGATTGCGGGGTGATGGGGGTCCCGGATTCGATGTCTGCAAGCCCGAAGCCACCCTCGAAGAGGATTTCTCCGTCCTCGACGACCGTGACGGCAGCGCCGGGAGACTCGCCGTCCGAGAAACTTTCGAAGAGTGCCGCCACCCGGGAGGCGGCCTCGGGGTCCCGGCTCGATGGCTCCTCACCACCGCTGCAGCCGACCGACACCAGACACACCATTGTCATGAGGAGGATGCCGAACCCGACCGTCTGCTCCCTTCGCATATCAACTCCTTGTTGGGTGATTTACCCGTCTTTGACGGTTCGAGGTTAGCAGAGAAAATCTCGCATGCTAACCTGAGAAAACACCCCTCGCGGAGGCATCATGCGCATCGACCAGTTCGAATCGAGCACACGATGGCAGGCCTCGCCCGTGTCGACCACGTTCTGTCCACGATCACGGATTGACAGTTTCTCCGGCTGGCGTCATGGGCACAATCGGTCAAAGCGATCTTTCGTGATTTCCGACTTCACCTTCCCCGTATGTGAAACACCTGCGGGCTCGAACAACATGAGCTTGACGTGCCCTCGAGGGATGACACGGTGCTCTGAGCCTCTTTGAACAATGTAAAATTCACCGGCATGCACGGTAACGCTTCTGCCTTTTTCCAGTAAATCGAGAGTGCCTTCCAACACGAAGAACATCTCGTCTTCATCATCATGCGTGTGCCAGGGGACTTTGTCCCCTTCGCACCTCGTCACTGTCCCAAGAGAGCCTTCATGAAATAGGCGGTGGCAAAGCCCAGGTAGTTGCCCACCGCGTAGCCCAGCAGGCCCATGGCCATCCCGGGCAGAACCAGGTTCTTCCAGCCGTGCACGTTGGCCAAAGCCACGACGGTCGGCGGGCCCGCTTTGGCGGCGCACGAGGCGATGGTCAGGACCCGGATATCGAGGCGAAGCAACCGGCCGAGGCCGTAGATGGACACCATGTGCACGACGATCATGATCATCACGTAGGCGAAGAGGACAGGGGACAACACGATTGCCATCTTGACGTTGATCATGGCGCCAACTGCACAGAAAAAGAGAAAGAATGCCAGGTTGCCGAGCTCGAAGGCGCCCTGCAGGCGGCCCATGAACCGAAACTGGGCCAGGATCAGGGCCAAAGTCGTGACGATCAGAATGGTCGGAAAGGATGGCACAACAGGGGCGATGAGATGGGTCTTGATCAGATCGCTCAGAACCATGATCGCCACAGCGGCGAAGGAGAGCGCCACCACATCCAGGATGCGCAGCTCCGGCTTCGTGGTCTCGATGTCTGCGGCCTCCGCATTCCCATCGATGGCGCCCCAAAATGGCGACGACGGGTAAAACCTGCCAAGCCAGGCCGGCACCAGGATCCACACCGCGAAGAGAGGGAAGATGGTCAGGTTGTCCACCGCGTTGGCAGCCGCGAAGAGATCGGGGTTGCCGATCTCGAGACCTTTCCACATGGCGAAGAAGTTGAGGCTGCCGCCGGTGTAGGTGCCGGTGAACGGCCCGGCGAGCTTCCAGCTTTCGGCGCCCAGAATCTTGACGAGCTCCGAGTTGAGCAGCAATCCCGCCGTCACGACACCGATGATGGTGCCTATGCAGGCGACGCCAAAAGCCGCCAGCAGAGTCACTCCGAAACGCCTGAGGTCTTTCAGGTTGACGATGAAGAGGATGAGGCAGACCGCGAAGGGAACGGTGAATCCCGCAAGGTCTTCGTAAAACGGCGAGCTGTCGGTAATCAGCCCGACGTTCGAAACAAATCCGGCGAGGAAAATGATCATCACCACCGGTGAGATCTTGCGCGCCCAGGCGTACCTGGAATCCAGCCACACCGAGAGCAAGACGAGACCCAGGAAGATCGCCAGCAAATGAGTGGGGCTTTCGATCATCCCCACAGCCTCCGTGTTGGCGGTTCGACGACGCCCTTGTGGTACCTCAGCCCGAACACCCGGTCGTGCTTGAGCAAGAGTGGTCCATCCACATCGTGGAAGTCGCACAGCAGGCCCACTACGAAGGAGGGCGCCATGGCCAGCGAAGTGCCTCCCATGCATCCCACCATCAGACCGAGGTCGCGCCTCCTGGCCTCCCGCGCGATGTCGATGCCGTGGGTCAGCCCGCCGCACTTGTCGAGCTTGATGTTGATCATCTGGTAGCGCCTCGCGGCCTGCTCAAGCTCGCCTCCGTGGACGCAACTCTCGTCGCCGCACAGAGGTAGCGGCGGCTCATGGCCCTCGAGCTCCTCGTCCGCCCCGCGTGGTAGCGGCTGCTCGATCATGGTGACGCCGAGACCCTTGAGCCGGGGGGCGACCTCCTTGAGCTGGGCGAAGTCCCAGCCCTGGTTGGCGTCGACGACGATGGTCGCGTCGGGACGGGCCGCCCGAATGGCCTCGATCCGCTCCACCGGACGGTCGGCGCCAAGCTTGACCTTGAGCACCGGTTGATGTGCGGCCGCAGCGGCCTTTTCCGCCATGGTCTCGGGTTCGTCCTCAAGGCCAATTGTGTAGACGGTCACGATCTCCTTGAGGCCGGTTCCCGCCAGCTCCCACACCCGCTTGCCGGACCGCTTGGCCTCCAAGTCCCAGAGCGCGCAGTCAACGGCGTTGCGGGCGCCGCCGGGCGGCAGCAACTCGAGGAGCTCCATGCGGCTCGCGCCGGTCTCGATCTGCTCCGCCACCTCCTCCACCTGGGCAATCATAGATGCGGGTGTTTCATCGAAGTAGTAGACGCCTTCGGCCTCTCCACGGCCAACCAGATCGCCGTCCTGCAGCTCGACCACGATCGCGGGGAACGTGTTCCACACCGCGTTGGAGATCCGGAACGGCGTCGTCGGAATCCATTCTTCCTGATGGACGCTCAAGGTGATGGGCATCTTCACTCCTCCTTTTGAATCTGATCGACAATCCGCCCCACGCCGTCGACAAGAGGATCGACACACGGCAGGCCGATGCCGGCCTCGAGCTCGCGGAGGTACTCCCCGCGCCGTTCCGCCGGCAATGTCGACGTATTGATGCAGGCGCCGATGCAGCGAATATCCGGATTGGTGAGGCTGCCCTCCAAAAGATACTTCTCGATGGCGGTGCGGATCTTGGGCGTGGAGAATCCCTCCCAAAGCTCGATCTCCGCGCGGCCGGCCTCGTGGCACAGCACCACCGCATCGGGTTGTGAACCGTGGAGCAGGCCCAGGGTCACCCCGGCGTAGCCCGGGTGGAAAAGGGACCCCTGCCCCTCGATCACGTCCCAGTGCTCGGGGTCGTTTGCCGGGGACAACGCCTCGGCGGCTCCCGACAGGAAGTCGGCCACCACCGCGTCGATGGGGATGCCCTCACCCGCGATCATGATTCCCGTTTGACCGGTGGCCCGAAAGGTAGCCTTCATGCCGCGGGCAAACATCTCCCGTTCGATGGCAAGAGCCGTGTACTTCTTGCCCACGGCGCAATCGGTGCCCACGGTGAGCAGCCGCCGGCCGGGGCGTTTCTTCCCCGTGCCCACCGGCAGGTTCGCCGGTGGAATCCGCACGTCCACCAGCCGTACACCGGTTGCGGCCGCGGCATCGGCCAGACCTGGCACCTCGGCCAGACTGCTGTGCATGCCTGCTACGATGTCGAGACCGGCTTCCACCGCTTCGCGCAGACCCGCCCCCCAAGCCTCCTGAAACGAACCGCCGACGTTGGCAACACCGACGATCAACGACCGAGCCCCCGCTTCGGCCGCCTCCGCGGGTCCCATGTCACAAAGACCGAGATCCACTGCTGTGCTCGTCAACCGGTACTGACCGAGGCACAGCTCGCGTCTCCACTGCACCAATCCCGAACCTGTCTTGGTGTAGACGTCGTTGTCGACGTCACCGACGAATATCAGATAGGGCTGAGCGATCTCGACGACCGCAGTCAGTTTCACGCGAATCTCCATTCTCGAGAAGCGGGAACGAAAACTCCCATCCCCTTTTGCTACTCCGTGACTCGGCGCAGGTCGAGATCGTGGAAATCGTAGGAGAAGTCGGTTGCCGGCGACACGGCCTTCATTTTGATGCGGTCGATCGAGCCTTCAGGCGTCAGGCCAAACGACACGTAGGCATCGGCCATCAACTGCCGGTCGATCCAGCGAACGATGAAGGTGTCGAACTGGAAGTGCTCCAGGGGACCCACCAGCTGGGGCGTTCGTGCGGAGCGGAAGTGAAGACCGTCGTCCACCAACTCGATGAAAATGTCGCCGTACCAGGGGTCCCGGTAGGTGCCCACATACGCCTCCAGCGAAAGGCTCGGCCTGCTGTCGGCCTTTCTCTCTGCTGCCGCCTCGGCGACGGCCTGATCGGCTTTCTGGTGATGGGATGTGACTTCGTCGTGGTAATTGGTGATCCAATCCTTCTCATCGCCCAGGAACTGATCGAGGATCTCGAATACGACCGCCCGCGGCGCCGCTGTCATCTGGTTGTTACTTGCGAAAACCGCCAGCCTTTCTTCGGGCAACATCGCCACATAGGTCGTCATGCCCCAGAGTGCCCCCCCGTGTTCGACCATCGGCCGCCCATAAAATGAAGTCACGCCCCAGCCGAGGGCGTAGGCACTTATGAAGCTGCCGGCGTTCTCTCTGATGAAATCACGCGTCGGCAGTAGCGTAACCGGGCCAAGCAGCTCGTCGATCTGTTCGGAACTGATAAGTGGCTGATCCCCAGCGTCGTGATCCTGAGGCAACTTACCGTGGGAGAGCCACATGCGCAGCCAGTGGGTCATGCCGTCCGCGCTGCACTGGAGTCCACCTGCAGCCGCAATGATGTCTGACTCGGCGAAAGAGGTCACCTGCAGCTCTCCATCTATCACGACGTGTGGCGTCGCCCGGTTCTCGATGGCCTCGGCGTGGGGTCCGCTGGCGACGCAGTCACTCATGCCGAGCGGCGCGAACAGGCGACTCTCGACGAAATCCGCGTAGGCCATACCCGACACCTCGGCAACCACCTCGCCGGCGATGATGTACAAGAGGTTGTCGTAGGCGAACTCGGAACGAAAGCTGGATGCCGGTTTCAAATACCGCATGGCCCGGATGATCTCGTCAACGCTCGTATTGCCGGCGGGAAAGATCAGCAGATCGCCGGCGCCAAGCCCAAGACCGCTGCGGTGGGTCAGCAAATCCCTGATGGTGAATTCCCGGGTCACCCAGGGGTCGTACATGCGAAAATCAGGCAGGTGGTCGATGACTCTGTCTTTCCAATCCAGCTTGCCCTCATCGACGAGCAGAGCCAACGACGCGGCAGTGAATGCCTTTGAGACCGAGGCGATCTGGAACAGCGTGTCGGAGTCGACCGCTTCGTCAGCTCCGATCTTTCGCACACCGTGTCCCTTGCAGTAGATGACCTCGCCGTCGTGCACCACCGACACGGCCATGCCCGGCACCTGGAACAACGTCATTGCCTGTTCCACAGCAACATCGATGCTCTCTTCGGTGGCCTGCTTGGCGCCTGTTGCTGCAGCCTCGAGCGCCAACCCACACGCCAGGACGAATACTGGGCAGATAACGACAAGAAACCGCTTCCAGCTTGTTTTCATGACTCAAACTCTCTTTCGTGGCCGATTTCCATAAGCCCGATCAGGCTATCGTCACGCATTCACATCCCTCGAGGAACGCAGGATCCACCTCGGCGCCGATGCCCGGATCATCCGGCAGGGTGATCGTGCCGCCGTCCCAACTAGCGCCACCGACGATCGGGTCTTTCTTGAGCATAAAGTGGCCGTCAAGATCCACGTAGCGGATGTTCGGTTTGGCGGAGGCGAGGTGCGCAGCCGCGGTCAAACCAAGCCGGGTCTCCAGCATGCAGCCCAACATACACTTGACGCCGCTGGCTTCACCCACGGCGTTGATCTTGAGGGCCGTGTGAATGCCGCCGGACTTGGCGAGCTTGATGTTGAGGTAGTCGCAGCATCCGCCTGCCATGAGCTTGAAAGCGTCGTGGTGGTCGAAGACCGACTCGTCCGCCATGATGGGGATTGACACGTGCTCGCGAAGTCGTCTGAAGCTCTCGTAATCCCATTTGGCGACGGGCTGTTCGCAGTACTCGATGCCATCGCCCTCGATGGCCCGTAGTACCGCGACCGCCGTCGGGAAGTCCCAACCCTGGTTGGCGTCGATTCTCAGGGGCAGCTCGTCCCCGATGGCCTCGCGGATGCTTTTGATTCGAAAAATGTCCTCTCCCGCGGTGGTCCCGAGCTTGACCTTGACGGCCGGAACACCGGTCTTAACGAGCTTGATGGCCTTTTCGGCCATGGCTGCCGGCTCGTCGATCCCGATGGTCATATCGGTCTCGAGCTGTCGTTTGCCACCCCCGAGGAAGGCATAGAGGGGCAGGCCGGCTTTCCGGGCCGCGATGTCGTAGAGCGCCATGTCGAAGGCCGAACGCACGCTGCTGTTGAAGGCCAGGAACCGGCCCATCTCGGTGACGCGACCCTCAATGTCGAGTGGGTCCTTTCCCAATATCAATTTCGCGAGATCCTCCGCAGCCGCCGCATTGATTGCCTGGGTGTCGCCGGTGATAAACGAGAAAGGCGTTGTTTCGCCCCATCCGGAAACTCCCCCATCGGTGTTGATGCGAACGAACAGGTACTCGGCCTTATCGGTCACTCCGAGAGCGATCCTGAAGGGGGCAACCATCGGGATCTTCGCCTGGAAGATATCGATTCCTGTAATGCTGAGTTCTGACATTTCAAATCTTCCTTTTTATTCACAGCCAAGTAGGCCGATACCCTATTTTCGCAGTTGATGTCGCCGAGAACTTATCCGTACTGGACGCCGAGGACATTCCAGTACCAGTAGAACCACACGAGGCCGACGGCAAACAAGGCGAAGAGCGTGTAGTGCACCCGCCGGAAGCGGGTCCAATAGCCCTCCTTCCAGCTCAGGACGGCGAACACCGCTACGCCCAGCGTCAGGATCGTGGTCAGGATCGGCAGCATCAGCGCCGCCGTCAGGGCCGGCGGGAAACCGGAGAATATGTCCTCCCCTGCAGAGCTGACGATGATCGTGACGGCCACGATGAAGCCAAGTGTCAGGACGCTCACCAGCGCCGCCAGCCTGACGGCCCAGCGCGCCCCGGAAGGATCATCTTTCCTCGCTTTCCAGCGCCGGAAGAAACTCACAAGCGTCGTCACGCACAGCAGCAGCCCTACGCCAAGCACGAAGTAGTTGAAGTTCGGAGCTGCGTACCACGCGATCCTATAGGCCGGCATGAACGGGAAGGAAGAAAAGACAAAATGGTTAATGGTACCGTCGTCGTCCTCGATGAAAGCCAACGTCATCCCGCCGTCGATCTGGTGGAAGAGGTTCGGCTCGATCTCGACCCAGTGCCATGGGTCTTCGAGAATTGCCGAGGTCATGAGCGTTCCATCAGGCATGACCGAGACCGAGACCTTGCTCGGCAGAGACATGAGCTTTTCGAGGTCGCTCCAGTTGTGGCGAATAAACCGGTAGTTGCCGGCGTACTTCTTGCCCCGCTCGGCGAAATCTTTGGGGGGCTCCGGGAGCGGAGGTTCCTCGTTCAGAAAGTAACGCGCAACGAACGCATCGACGAGCTCCATACGCGCGAGGCCGCCGTTGGCCACATAGGAAACGAAGAGGCCCACATTGTGCTCGACGAAGAGGGCGAGGTCGGTGTGGAAGAAAATCGAGTCCCCGGCGTGGGCAATGACGTGCTGGCCGCGAATGTCCTCTTCGTAGAAACCGTACGCCATTCCCGGCAACCGCGGATCCGCCGTATGGAGCATGCTCTGCATCTGGCGCGCGGTCGCCTCCTCGAGAATGCGCCGGTCGCCAAAGCGCCCGAGTTGCAGGTGGGCGATCATGAAGTGGGCCATATCGACGGCGGTGGAGGACAGTGCACCAGCCGGGGCGAAGTCGCTGATGAACTCGAAGTACCCTGGCTCGTACAGCCCATTTTTGCGCCTGTAACCCACTGCCATGTCCGGCGCCAAGTTCTCTGGCAACGGCTCGCGGAAGGTCGAGCGCTCCATTGCGAGCGGCTCGAAGATGTTCTTCTCGATGTATTCGGCGAAGGGCATCCCGGAGATCTCCTCGACGATCAATCCGGCGAGCGCGGTCCCCCAGTTGGAGTAGGACGACCACGCGCCAGGCGGATTGACGCGATCGGGCATGTGGGCCGCCAACGCTTCACGCATCGACATCAGCCTGTCTTGGTCTTTTAAGATGAGATAGCCGAGCGAGCCGTCTTCGAACCCGGCCGTGTGGGTGAGGAGGTGCTTCATGGTGATCGGCTCGGGATAGGTCGCGGGGATCTGAAAGGTCGTCAGGTAGATGTTGACATCGGCATCGAGATCGAGCTCGCCACGCTCGGCGAGCTGCATGACCGCGGTCCAGGTAAAAAGCTTGGAGGTCGAGCCGGGTCGGAACAGGGTGGTGTCGGCTTTGACTGGAATCTTGTTTTCGCGGTCGGCAAACCCGTAGCCCTTGGCGAAGAACAACTCGCCATCCTTGACGATCGCGATCGTGGCGGCCGGGATCTTCCGCGACGGCATGTGCGCGGCCATCATGCCGTCGATGAACGCCTCGAGCTCCGCGGGATCGCTGGGGCCGACCGACTCAGGAGTCGCTGCCACATCCTCGGCGGGCGCCTCCTCGGTGGGCGCCGCGAAAAGACCGGTCGTGAACAGGAGCATGAGGGTGGCGGCGAACAAACAGACGCGAACACGTGAAACAGTCATGGAATCCTCCTTGGTAAATGAACGATGAAAGAACAAACCGGGCATGTCTTCAGTCCGGGATCAACCCTCCCTCCCTACCAACCGCCGCTCTCGCCCCATTCGGCGATCACGGTCGCGACCCGTTGGGCGGCATTTCGCCAGTTGGTCTGAATCGCCCGTTGGGCGGCGTCTGCGTCTCCATCCCGGATGGCGCGCATGATCACCTCGTGCTCGGCCACCGACAGGCCGAGCTCGTTGGTGAGCGCCGTGACGTGCAGTCTCGCGTATCGCTCCGCCTGAGGTTTGATGGCATCGTGGAGGTTCAGCAGCCGGGGTGGTGCGGACTCCACCACGCATCGACGGTGAAACGAGGCGTCGAGCTTGAACGCCTTGAAGGCGTCCGTCCGCGTGGCCTGGGACTCGACAAGCAGCTCGTTGTTGAACTCTTTGAGTTCCTTGACAAACAGCGCCCTCCGCTCAGGCTCCATGCCGGCGGCGTAGTAACCGGCCAAGCCCTCGAGCTCGCCGACGATGTGGAACAGATCCGCCGCATCATCGGCGGTGATCGGTGCGACGACGAGACGCTGACGCTCGTCGCCCTCTTTGGTCGCTACGGCATAACCCTCCCGTTGGAGACGATGGAAGGCCGACCGGACGGGGGTCCTGCTCACGCCGAGACGCTCGGCCGCGATTGTCTCGACGAGCCGCGTGCCCGGAGCCAGGCGGCCCGACACGATGAGCTCGCGGAGCTCGCGGTAGGCCATGTCGGGTCGATCTTGAGCCAGCGCTTTTTCTTCTTCAGCTATCGTCTTTTTCTTCGGCATCATCCAACCCGCGTCAATTTCCTTTTTTGAATCCGCGGACCGATTCATAGGCGCGGCGACCCGGGCATCTTAGGGATTTTTTTTGTATACCTTGACGAATACATAGCTGGATGCTAGCGTAATTCTCGGAAACATGCAAACAGTCTGCAAATCGCTCTCACCCAGATCGTCGGAAGGCAATGGTCGGTGGGGTGGGAAACCTATTGGTCCGCGCGGTCGAGGGGAAATCGTAGCGTCCCCGGCAAAGCGCATACCCTTCGAAGGAGGATGAAGTGATGGGTCATTCTGATCATGAAAAAGTTGGCAGAAGCACGCTTGGCCCGCGATCGCGCGGCCCGGGGATGCGACTTTTGGTGGTGGTTGCGGTGCTCTCGATCATGGCCGTCGTGCCGGGCCTGTGGGCCCAAACGACCGCCACCATCCAGGGAACGGTCACGGGCCCCACCAAACTGCCTCTTGCGGGCGTTCAGGTATCGGTGACCGGCGACCAGGGCGCCAAGTCGACAGTGACCGATGCAAACGGCTTCTACCAGATCCCGAATCTGGCGCCGGGCACCTACCGGTTGACCGCATCGCTCAACCCTTTCGTTCCCCGCGAGGTGGAAGATATCGAGCTCCAACCCGACCAGACCTTGACGCAGAACCTCACTCTGGAATCGTTGACATTCGGCGGCGAGGTCCTCGTCACGGTGCAGAAGCGAACGGCCTCTCTTCTGGAGATCCCCGCGTCGGTCACGGTTCTCTCCAGCGACACGATCGAACGGCAACGGGTCGAAAACCTCCTCGACCTCGAGATACTGGTGCCGGGCCTGGACGTCGTTGTCGCCACCCCTGGTCAATCTCGCATCACGCTTCGAGGTATCAATACCGGTGGTGTCGCGTCGACCGTTGGTGTCTACCTCGGTGAGGTGCCGTTCGGATCGAGCACTGGTTTGGCCAACGGCGCTATCCTGGCCGGTGACTTCGATATGTTTGACATCGCAACGGTCGAAGTGTTGCGTGGCCCGCAAGGCACCTTGTATGGGGCGAGCTCACTCGGCGGCGTCTTGAGATTCGTTCCAAACCGGCCCACGAGCGAGGCTTTCGAGGCGAGATTCTTGGGATCCCTGGAGACTGTCGAGGACGGCGACCTCGGGTATTCCCTAAAGGGGTTGGTGAACGTACCGCTCAGCGATCAGTTCGCTCTTCGGGCCAGCGGTTTCTATCGGTTTGACGACGGCTTTATCGATTCGATCGGCAACAATCCGGTCCCGAGCCTGACGACTCCCGGCGTCAACATCATCGCCGGCACGATGGTCGAAGAAAACATCAACACGGCCGACACATTTGGAGGGCGGATCTCCGCGCTGTACGAACCCTCCGAAAAATTCTCGCTCCTCTTGGCGGCGCAGACGCAGAATATTGAAAGCGGCGCGCCCAACATCATCGACGCCGACCCGATCACCCTCGAGCCGCTGTACGGTCTCGTGCAGTCCCGATACTATGACGACACAGTCGACACGGAGTATCGAATATTCGACGCCACGATCGATTGGGACCTCGGTGCCGCCAGGCTCGTATCCGTGACAAGCTACGGTTCGATCGAGCAGGATATCCAGACCGACGCGACAATTGCCACTGGTCTGACCGGTGGTCCGCCTCTGGCCTCGTTGGTGACGTTCATCTTTGGTGATGACGTGACCCGGCCACTGAGTGCGATCCTTCCGCAGACGACGAGCACCGACAAATTCACGCAGGAACTGCGTCTCGTGTCACCCGACAACGAGAACTTCGAATGGTTGGTTGGCGGGTATTATACGGACGAAGATTCCAAGATCATTCAGCAAATCGTCGCCATTGAAGCCGGCACGGGAGACATCGCCACGGGCATACCGTTGCTGGCAGATGTTTCACTCCTGTCCACGTACGAGGAGTTCGCCCTGTTTGGTGACGCCACCTGGCATATCACGTCACGCTTCGATCTTGGCTTTGGTGCACGCCAGAGCTGGAACGACCAAGTCGCATCACAGGTCTTGGACGGCCCCCTGGTCGGTGGACTCACCGAGTTCGACGATGCAACGTCGTCGGAGAACCCGTTCACATATTCTTTCTCGTCACGTTACGCAACGTCCGACAATTCTTCGATCTATGGTCGCATCGCCACAGGCTTTCGGCCGGGCGGACCGAATGTTCTGCCGCCGGGAGCCCCGGAGGGCACGCCAGCAACGTATGACTCGGACAGCCTGACCAGCTACGAGGCCGGTTGGAAAGCCACCGGGTCAAATGGCAAGTACTCGCTCGACCTCGCTGTCTATTACCTCGACTGGCAGGACATTCAATTGCTCGTCGTGGTGAACGGCGTCGGACTCAACGGCAACGGCGGAACGGCAGTGAGCAAGGGTGGGGAGTTCTCTCTGAGCGTCATCCCGACGGACGGATTGATGTTCTCCTTGAACGGAGCATACACGGACGCCTACCTCACACAAGACACCGATCCCATTGTCGGCGGCCTGGATGGTGATCCGCTGCCCTACGTTCCGGAATGGAGCTTTGGGCTCATGGGGGACTATGAATGGACGGTGCGGGGTGATTCGCTGCTTTTTGTCGGGGGCAGCATCGGTTACGTCGGCGACCGAGCGTTCGATTACGGAACTCGAAACGACGACGGCGAACCCCGCAGGATCGACAGCTATGTGACGTTTGATCTTCGTGCGGGTGCCTACATCGGTCGATGGTCCCTCGAGCTCTACGGAAAGAATCTGACGAACGAAATGGGCGTCGTCTCCGTTGACCCGGGCGGGGCCCTCCCCAACGGTGCGTTCGGTTTGGCCCTGATCCGGCCGAGGACTATTGGACTGTCTGTTGGAGTGAGGTTCTGGACCTCGTAGCGCAGCAGGGGTCGCTGTAGTTCCTTGCTCGTTACGCCACTTTGCGAGACCGCCGGGGCGGATGCCCCGGCGGTCTTCTTATCGGCCGTTGACGCTCAACGTCACGAGACCTCTGCTGCGACCGGCGACGGGCCCCAGATCTCTCCGAGCACCCGCTGGAAGTTGCCGCCGAGGATGGCGCGAATGTTGTCGTCGCTGTATCCCCTGCGAATCAATGCGTCCGCCAAGTCGAACATCTTCTCGGGGTGATCCAGGCCTTCGATATCCAGCTTGTCGCGGAAGGCGTAGCTGCCCTTGTAGCCCGATTTGAGCTCCTCGTAAAAGTCCTCCGGCAGATCGTCGTAGCCGTGCAGGTCGGTGTCGGTGCCGATCCCCACGTGGTCGATGCCCACCAGCTTCACCACGTGATCAATGTGGTCGATATAGTGCTCAATCGTGGTGGGCTCCTCGTTGGTTACGAAGTTACGCACCGAGGTGATGCCCATGACACCACCCGAAGCGGCCATCTTCACGATGGCCTCGTCCGTCTTGCAGCGCGGGTGGCCGGAGGTCAAAGCGCGGCAGTTGGAGTGAGTGATCAGCACCGGTTTGCTCGACAGCTCGAAGGCATCCAGGGTGGTCCGGTCGCCGCAGTGGGAGACATCCACCGCCATGCCGGCCTCGTTCATCGCCGTGACGATCTTTGCGCCGAAATCGCTGATGCCGCCGTCGGCGCGATCGGTCGAGCCGCTGCCGATCCGGTTCTGGGAATTATAGGTCAGCTGGGACACCCGTTGACCGAGGTAGTAGAACGATGTGACGTCCTCGGGAGTGCGGAAATGATCGGAGTTCTGCGTCCCGAGGATGATGCCCAGCTTGCCGGACGCCGGCAGCGCCTCCATGTCCTGCACGGAGTCGATGCGCATGACCAGGTCCGGGTGCTCGGCGACCAGGCCGTTGAACGACGCCATGAATTTCAGGGTGTCGGCGTACACGGTCGGCCCCCCCATCCCTATCGCTGGGTGGAAGATATCGATACCCGACTCCATGATCGCGAGCAGCTCCTCCCGACTAAACTCGTTGGGATCCTCGCCTTTCGACGGGCCGATGAGCAGCTTGGGCATGTCCAGCAGCGAGAGCATGTCGATGACCAGGGAGCCCTCAACCAACTCGACGGCACGCTTGGAATAGGTCGTGCTACCGGCGGCAAACACCCTGTAACTGCCCAGGTTGATGAAGGGCGCGGCGACCGCGGTACCGGCGGCCATCTTCAAGAACGTGCGGCGGGACAGGTCCTCAGGCTGCTTGGTCACCGTTTCCTCCGATCGTGGTTTACAGCAATCATTGCCGGATGATCTTATACAACCCAACTGTCACCAGCGGCACGAAGTAGATCGCGAAGATCCCCCAGCTGATCAACCCGTAGCCGCGGGCTACCAACGCGATGATGCCGAACTTGGCAAGCCCCAGGCTCAGCACGAGAAGGACGATCGCGATCACCGGGCGCTGCCAGTCCGGAAACTCCTTGCCGCGGGCGGCCAGGGTGTGCTGGATGCGCTCGTTGACGCCGTGGATGAAGCCGGTTCCGGTCTGGATCAGGGTGCCGAAGAGCATGATCACGAACACCACCAGCAACGCCGGCACCCGAGCCTGCTCCAGTACGTAGACTGCGGGAATCTCCTGCATCACGACATCGGGGTACTGGCCGAGAATGGCGAGGTAGAAGAAGAAGGCCGGCAGCAGTCCGACGACCGCCGCGATCAGGCCGGCGGATATGGCTTGACGTCGGGTCTCGATGTGGCGCACGCAGAACAATATCGCCGGAATCACGCACATGTTGTAGAGACCATACTTGAAGCCCCCCAGCGCCCAGCCGGGAAGCGCCTCCCCGCTCGCCAGGTTGGAGCCGATGTCCTCGCCGAACCGCATAACGGAGACCGCCAGGAAGGAGAGGTACACGACGTAAATGAGGATCGACCACACCGAGAACGACTTCTCGATCAGCCCGCTCCCCTTGAAGGTCAGAAAGCCTACCGCACCGAGCATCATGACAACGCCGACGAGGTATGGAACCCCGAAGAAGTCTCTCAACAATATCCCGGCGGCGGATCCCACCACAGCGAGCACGATCACGAGGAGGGTGATGTAGAAAAGCTCGAAAGTGATCCAGAACCGACCGAGCAGGTTCATGAGCAAGGATCGGTAGTCGTAGGTTTCGAATAAACGGGCAAACTCGAAGGTCACAGCCAGAATGACCGCCCACACCGGCAGGGTGACGGCAAATAGACCGAGGATGCCGCCGAGGGGTCCGAACTGCATGAAGTACTCGACGATCTCGCGGCCGGTGCCGTAACCGCCCCCGATCAGAACACCCTGGAAAATGAGGCCCGGCATCACGTACCTGCGAAACGTCACTGCGCTCATGGATCTCCCCCGCCCGAACCGGTCGGTATATCGGAGACGCTGGTATCTCCGAGCACCTCTTTGTACACCGTTTTCATGACGGAACCCATTATTTTTCCAGCGGCCGAGGTAATGGCCACCGTCGCCGTCCATCGACTTCAGTTCAAGCGGTCCCCACACCGGCTACCCAACAGCCCCTACCGAAGTTCTGAACGGTTGCTGCTTACGTTCCCTGCGACGTGCTCGGCATCGGCCGTGGCGTGTGCAAAAATTGGCACCTCTCCGCCCTACGTTCAACGAGGTCAACTTCACTTGGGTACCGCCAAGCGATGGATGATGAACGTCCTACCTCGAAGGAGGACGACTCCTCCAACTCAGAACTGGACATCCACTCTATCGATCGGCTGAGGCTAAGGAACTTCGACGCGCTACCACACGCTGCCGAGAGCCACCCTGATCGCCTCTCCGCTGACCCCGCTGGATCCCTCGGATGCGAGGAATGCGATCATCTCGGCCACCTCCTGCGGTGTGGCAACGCGGCCCGGCGGGTATAATGCCGCCCGTTCCTCCCACACCTGATCGGTGGTGATGCCCCGGTCCTTCGCCTCGTGCCGGGCCGAACGTTCGGCCATCTCCGTGCGGACCCAGCCGGGCAAGACAGCGTTCGATGTGACGCCGTACACACCGCCGTCCACCGCGACCGATCGCATGAGTCCCAGCAGCCCGTGTTTGGAGCTGTTGTATGCACATCCGGCGGGTTCGGCGATCAAGCCGGCCGTCGAACTCGTATAGACAATGCGCCCATATTTGAGTTCGATCATTCCCTGC
>SDBS01002885.1_pt1 | contig 16995 bp, 17 predicted proteins | sample 2277091 | NCBI WGS metagenome assembly SDBS01 (sample SAMN10404972, study PRJNA504765) | marine sediment metagenome | isolation source: marine sediment core GS10_PC15, 163 cmbsf | place: Arctic Ocean: Southern Knipovich Ridge | collected 2010 | reverse complement strand
CTTCTAACCGGTCCACCGGGACTAGGAAAAACAACTCTTGGTCACATTGTAGCGAATGAACTGGGGGTTAGCATAAAGCCGACTTCTGGGCCCGCACTGGAGCGTGCCGGAGATTTAGCGGCGATACTCACAAATCTTCAGCCTCGAGATGTTCTTTTTATCGACGAGATACACCGTTTAAACCGGACGATTGAAGAGATTCTTTATCCGGCTATGGAAGATTTCAAGCTTGATATAGTAATCGGCAAAGGTCCAAGCGCCAGATCCCTGAGATTGGACATCCCCCCTTTTACGCTAGTTGGGGCAACGACCAGGACGGGGATGATAACATCGCCGCTAAGAGATAGATTTGGCGTCTGCTGCCGCCTTGATTTTTATAATGAAAAAGAATTGGAATCTATTGTTTCCCGGTCAGCTTCAATCCTTGGTGCAAAGGTTGATCTTGAAGGGGCTAAAGAAATTGCGCGCAGGGCAAGGGGGACTCCCAGAATTGCCAACCGCTTACTTAAGAGGGTTAGAGATTATGCTGAAGTCAAATATGACGGAGTGGTTCAAATAGATATTGCCTGTGAGGCTCTGAGTTTTTTTGAAGTGGACGAATGTGGGCTTGATAAGATTGACCAGCGGATTCTTCGAACGCTTATAGAAAAATTCAGTGGTGCACCTGTTGGTTTGAATACCCTAGCGGTTGCCATTGGAGAGGAGCCTGAAACTGTGGAAGATGTTTATGAGCCCTATTTGTTGCAGCTCGGATTCTTACAGAGAACACCACGGGGGCGCATAGTTACTGAGCGGGCCTACCGGCATCTGGGTATGGAAGTACCGGAAAACCAAAATAGATTGTTTTAGTCTGCATTTTAACATCGCAACACACAAGCCTCTAATAAGCGTTGATAATAATACTTAGGTAACCCGGCAAGCAGGGACAATTGCCCGAACGGTCCAGGGGTGCACTCTCCGAGTGCGCCTATCCAGGCTTGTTATCAGTACCTCTTCAATAGATACGTCAGTGTACATGTCAGTATGGCGCGAATGAGGGAAAACTAAATAAAGGAACAAAAAGTGGGTGAAATATAGTAAAATGTATTAGTAATAGGAGGTGATTCTTATGTTTGAGAACTGCAAGGATTTCTTTCTCTTTTGCTATGAGGCCGCGTCTCGCATGGAAGAAAAATCTGCTTATTTTTCCGAGGAACGCAAGAAAAGGATGGAGCAGTTTAGGGAGGAGCGAAAAGAAGCAGCGGAGAGAGTAAAGGAAAAGATTGAACAAAAAAAGGCTGAGAAAACTGAAAAAATCAAAGACATCATTAAAGAATCTGGTGTGGCTACAAAGGAAGAAGTGGATGAAGTAAAGAAGATGCTGGCTGATTTAGCAAATAAAGTTGATGGTCTTAGAGAAAAGTAAAAGATGAAACAGGGAGATTATGTCTATACATATGAGGGTGAATAGAGGGAGGCGAGCAAATACATTTGTTCGCCTCTTCATTTTAACAGGGCTTGTTTTGTATCCGATTTTACTTACGAGTTCATGCAATAACAAGGAAATGGTCCAAGAAAGAAAGCAGAAGGATAAGAAATATAGCGGAAAGCCAGACCAGGTTTGGTACAAAGAACAGGGGCGGATTTATCCCGACTTAAAATCAACTTCAAGCGTTGTTCTGCCGGATGGAACGGTTAGGTGTTATTTCGCCGAAGAGAAGTATGTCTACTACATTGAAAGCAAAGATGGCGAGAAGTTTGGGAACAAAATACAAACAAATCTTGGCATTACTACTATCGGAGTTGATGGCGATAAACCCGCGAATCCCGCTATTCTAATCCTGAGAAGCGGGAGATTTATGATGCTTTTCAACTTGGAAACCGGGGAAGAGAAGATGGAAAACGGTGCCAGCCCTACCAGGTTGCATCTGGCTTATTCCGATGACGGGAGTGTATTTGAATACCAAGGAGTTGTTGCTGACAACGAAAAGGACCAATACGCGCTGGTTAATCAAGTGGACGTGATTCTTTTACCTGATGGCCGGGTGCGATTATTCAGTACTGAAAACGGGATAAGTACTGCTATCAGTAAAGACGGAGGCAGGACCTGGATAAGCGATGGAATAAGGCTGATTGAAGAGGGAGCTAGCGAGCCGGATGTTCAGCTCGAACAGGATGGAACCTATAAGATGTTTTATGTAAGCAATAATGCTACAGCCGGAAGCGCCGACCAAAAGAAAGATAAGAATCAAGAATCAAATCCGCCTATATCCTATATAAGAAAGTCCATATCAAGTGATGGGTTGACCTGGAAGGCAGTGGATGGCAGTGAGCTATTCTCAGACAAAGATAATGGGGCTGTTTTTAACCCGGATTATGTGTCCATGGGTGACAGAAAAAAGATCATTTATTTTAGTGAGTCCATCTTGAAAAGAAACAGCAATGAAATGAAAACTGACTGGAGAATGGCTACACCAGCTGACAACTAAGAAGGACGAAATCTCAAACAGAAGAAGATCTGCGAGAACAAATATGAAAGAAGAACTGATCCTTGATGACAACGAGCTGATTGCCAAATACTTAGCTGGCGACAAACTCGCATTTGAAGCACTTGTGAGCCAATACCAACAGCGTATTTATAATTTTTCACTGCGCTTGGTACAAAATCCGGAAGACGCTGCTGATCTGACTCAAGAGATCTTTATACTGGCCTTAAGAAAGCTAAATACTTTCCGCAGAGAGTCGAAATTTTCTACCTGGCTCTATAGCGTTGCTTGCAACACTTGCAAGGATTTTCTACGGCGCAAAAAGCGAGTATCGTCACTATCAGATTCCCCTTTTCTGGCGGATAAAATGGTCGTTCAATGTGATCAAGAATCAAGTTCTAATGATCCTGCCCGTAAACTGGAAAAAAAGGAAATCAGGGATGCAGTAAATCAGGGCATTGCCGAGCTTCCGGTTGACTACCGTATGGTAATTGTCCTTCGTGACATTCAAGATTTTAGCTACAATGAGATTACGGAATTATTGGGGATCTCAATGGGTACGGTAAAATCGCGACTGAGTAGAGCAAGGTTTAAGCTGGCCAAGAAATTATACAAGCTTAGGGAACAATTAGAGTATTGAGATCATCTAATAATCAAAGGCATAGACGGTGAAGAATTTCATGAGGAGCAGTGTTTTGCGATGAAATGCAAACAGATTTTGCCATTACTCTCTTCCTATATTGATGGCGAGGTAAACACTGAAGACAAAGAGGAAATCGAGACCCATTTAAAAGGCTGTGCGATGTGCTCGAAAACGATGGCTCAACTACGAGAGACAGTAGACAGCATGAAATATATGCATGAGGTTTCGATGCCATCTGAGCTGGAGGAAAGAATAAAAGCTGGTCTTCGTGCTGAAGAGCGGGCAAAGGAAGCGGCTTCCTCTACTGATAGAGGCAAACAACCCGCATTACTGGGAAATGCGCTGCGGTATCTGTTGGTTTTCTCGGGAGTTTTGGCAGCGATTATCGCTGTCATAATTCCGCTTCGGGCTTTTTGGTTTGTTCAGGATAGCTCCAAAACAACTCCCAAAACAGTGGAATCTCTTAGTGTCCAGGAAGAGAAGGAACTAAGCAGAGAAAGCAATAAAGCGACAGGTAAGGTAGAACCGGAAGCATCATTTGATTCTGCACCGGCAGGGGGGAGGGTAAGAACAAGCTCAGTTAACTATAACAATGAAGGGATTAACAGAGTCCGTGATTTTTTTGAAGAGCAAGAAGGAGGAGCGGATTCAGAAATATTCTCAGCGGATATCAGAGATGAGACCATTGCCGGTATGTTGGAAGAAGCTGAGCAGCTTCATCTAGAAGCCAACCAACTGGAAGAGTGTTTTGAGATAGTACTTGCCCAAAATAAGACGGTCATACCTGCTCAAACAGAGAAGGCCATTTTTGAAGATCGTGAGGTATGGGTAATAGTCTTAAAGCAGTTTTCTCCCCACAGAGACGGATTTGAGATAGAGGCTCATGCAGTTGAGACTGGGACCTACAAAATACTTTACTCGACTGATTGATTATCGACAACGGCGCCAACCACGGTGCCAGGCACCGTGGAGTTCTCCTATCAGGCTTTTACCTCTCCATTTTGCATTTTCTCAAAATTGCCAAAAGAATCATGCTCGCTCCAAAGTTTTACGGCTTCGCGTTTGCTGAATGTGCTACAATTAAAATTAGGAGGAGAAGAAAATGATCCGTAGTTTAACACTGGTAGCTTTAATTATTGGATTGATTGAAATCCTTCTTAGTGCATTTGTTCTGTCTGCCTGGCTTAAAGTTTCAGCTAAAAAAGTTATGAAACCGGTTTTAGCCCTTCTGTCTATTGCTTTCCTAAATTTGGGTTTTTGGAATTTTTTCCAAAACAATTATGTCCTCAGCAGCGTAGCAAGTTTTTTCGCTATGGTTTGCTTGATCTTCTTCATGTTCAAACCTCTCAGTGAAACCTGGAGAATCTGCAACAATTAACCGAATTGGATGAACCAGGAGACGGGGGAGGAATGAATCAACCTACCGGCAAGCTAAAAAGCAAAAAATTAAGAAATGCAACCTTGAGTCTGCGACAAGGAGATATCACCAACCAAAAAACGGATGCTATTGTGAACGCAGCAAACAGCAGTCTCATGGGAGGTGGAGGAGTTGACGGGGCAATTCATCGCGCCGGGGGTCCGGCTATTCTGGAAGAGTGCAAAAGGGTTAGGGCTAAACAAGGTCGGCTTCCCACAGGAGAGGCAGTAATTACCACAGGAGGTAATCTCGCATCCAAATATGTTATTCATACTGTGGGACCTGTCTGGAAGGGTGGGAGTCGAAATGAGAGCCGGCTGCTGAGAAATTGCTATGTTAATAGTCTCAAATTAGCTGAGGAGAAAGGGATTAAAACCATCTCCTTTCCATCAGTAAGCACGGGCGTATATGGTTATCCCGTTGGTGAAGCTGCTTTTGTAGCACTGGATACGGTCATAAACTATCTAGACCAGTCAAGGGGGATAAGAGAAGCAATATTTGTGCTCTTTAACGCACTGACTTATGAGGCCTATGAAATAGCACTGGAAAAAACAGGCGATTAGCCCAGCTCTAGCTAGTATCTTTATCCTTCTTGCTTGCTTCAGGAACCTTCGCTGGTTCTTTCTTTGGCTCCGCGCTTTTATCTTTTTCTTTACCAGATTCTTTACCAGATTCTTTATCCGATTCTTTAGGCCGACAATAGTCAGTAATATGAAATCCGGAACCTTTGAAAATAATTCCTACCGGATAAAAAACTCTGTTTGTGCTGCCACCACAGTCGGGGCACTCCATTACCTGTTCGTCGTTTATTCCTTGAATAATCTCGAAATCATTTTCACACTTCTCACATTTGTAGCCATAGGTTGGCATAAATACCTCCTTAAAATACATTCTGTTTACAATTTTACTTGGGACAGCAATTGTCGTCAAGAAACTACTGGTTAGCGGACAATTCAAAACTTTGTGTTTTTACTTATTTTAATTCTATGGATAGAGGTGCTCCACGGTCGGCCGTATCCACAACTTTGCTCCCTTCGGTCAACTCTTTTCATCTCTTTCCGGATCATCCGGCTAAGCCATAGGACCCAATCCGGATCTTCGTAGCACTTTAGCACAAGCCAGACATAACCTGAGAAGATTTTGGACGCTTCCTGACCCCATGTATTCAATTGTTTTATCAATATTAAAGGTATAGAGTAGCAGTAACATGTGCTGAACAAATAATTAATCGAGATTGAATAAGAGATGAAAACAGGAACTGCAGATCTTCCTCTGCATTACGGAAAAGCGCCATCCTGGTTATTTCAGAGAATGAAGCGACTGGCCAGAGAGATTACTATTTTTGTTGTATCTGAATTTGGCTCTGAGGAGATGCTGAAGAGGCTATCCGATCCTTTTTGGTTTCAGAGTCTGGGATGCGTTTTAGGATTTGACTGGCACAGTTCAGGGCTTACTACCACGGTCTGCGGGTCAATAAAAGAGGGTGTAAAAGGCCTGGAAGAAGATTTGGGCTTTTTCGCGGCCGGTGGAAAAGGAAGAGTATCCAGGAAAACTCCTTCCGAAATTGAAGGATTTGCCGAATCGCTGAATATCGATGCTCAAAAACTGGTATATACCAGCAAGATAACAGCCAAAGTCGACAGTGCCGCTCTGCAAGATGGTTATCAGCTTTATCATCACTGTTTTTTCTTTACCAGAGATGGGTCCTGGTGTGTTGTTCAACAAGGAATGAATGAAGTGAACAAGTACGCGCGAAGGTATCACTGGCTGGGAAGCGAGGTAAAGGATTTTGTCAATGAGCCGCATCATGCGATATGCAGTGATACCAGAGGAAAGGTCTTGAACATGACCGCTGCCGGCAGTGCCTGCGCTCGAAAAATATCGGCGGAAATAGCCAGAGAGGAACCCCGTATTTTGCTGGGTGAACTGGAAAAAATGCAGAGGTTGGTGTTGCCCGGATATCATCAGGTAACCATTAAGGATATTAATCCGGATTACTTGGGACGAATTCTGATTAAAACTTATGAAACCCAGCCGAATAATTTCGAGAGCTTGTTGGCCATAAAAGGAGTAGGTCCCAAAACCATCAGGGCCATAAGTCTTATTTCTGAATTAGTGTTTGGGGCATCGGTAAGCTTTAAAGACCCGGCTAGGTTTAGCTTTGCTCACGGGGGCAAGGACGGTTATCCCTACCCGGTTGACCGTGATAATTATGATAAATCAATTGAGATTTTGGCAAAGGCGATAAATCAAGCTCGCGTAGACAGAAGTGACAAGGTAGCAGCAATAAAAAGATTAACTAAATTCAATCAGGGTTAATATTTGGGTGGGCAAAATGAAAATACTTATACATGCCTGTTGTGCTCCCTGCCTTACATATCCTCTAAGGGAACTAAGAACAAAAAGTTCAGACATATCGGTTTTCTGTTACAACCCTAATGTTCAGCCTTTTTTGGAATATGAAATGAGAAGGGATTGTCTGACCAAGTACTGCGAAAAGCAGGGTGTCACTTTTGTGGAAGGCGCTTATGACTTTGAACGTTTTTTTCAAGATGTTGTTTTCCGGGAACAGGCAAGATGCTCTATATGCTATAAATTGCGGCTTACGGAAGCAGCCAAATACGCCCAACGGGAAAACTATGATTATTTTACCACTACTTTGCTGGTCAGTCCCTATCAGGAACATGGAGCACTCCGCGATATAGGGCAATCAATCGGACAAAAATATGATGTGCCTTTTCTGTACCGGGATTTCCGCACAGGATGGCGGCATACCACCTCCGTTTCACGTGAATTGGGTCTATACAGACAAAAGTATTGCGGATGTCTGTATAGTGAGAAAGAAAGATTCCGGCAAAAATTTCCGCCTCAAAGTCAGAATAAGAGTGATCATAGAGAGCCAGACAAACTTGATGACAAAACCGCCAGACAGAAAAAGGGATAGGATTTTGGTCGGATCATGATAATGAAGAATCGATAAGTGGAAATGAAAGTTGCTGATTTCGATTATCATCTGCCTCCCGAGCTAATTGCTCAAGAACCGCTAGAGCCAAGAGACTCATCGAAGCTGATGGTAATTGACCGTCAAAAACAAGAAATCAAGCATTGTTTGTTTTCCGACATAGCAGAATATTTGTATCCCCGAGATTGCCTGGTTTTAAATGATGCCCGGGTTTTACCTGCTCGTTTATTGGGGAAAAAGAATGACACTGGAAGCAAAGTTGAATTACTTCTGCTATCGGAAGTTTCACCCGGTAAATGGGAGGTCCTTGGCAAACCGGGTAAAAAGCTGCAGCCGGGTACGGTAATTGATTTTGGCCAAGGATCGGTCAAAGCGGTTATCGAAAAGAGGATGGCCGAAGGAAAGCGATTGGTCTCTTTTGAGCTTGAAGGGGTTTTCCAAGAGGTTTTGCCTAAAATTGGTAAGGTCCCATTACCGCCATACATACACAAGGACCTCGCTGACACCAATAGATATCAAACAGTGTATGCAAAAAAGGGAGCTGCGGTTGCTGCACCTACGGCAGGTCTGCATTTTACAGATGAGCTTCTGCAAAAAATTGTTGATATGGATGTGAAGTGTGTTTTCGTTACCCTCGACGTAGGTCTTGACTCCTTTAGACCGGTTCGGACTCAGGAAGTTGAAGAGCACAAAATGCACAGTGAAAAATTCAGCATAAGCCAGGAATCCGTAGATACTATAAACACAGGCATAAGAAAAGGAAGAAGGATTATTGCTGTAGGAACAACATCGACCAGAGTTATGGAGAGCATTGCTGTTAAACAACGGGAAAATTGGATTGTGGAGGCAGGGCAAAGAAAGACAGATCTATTTATCTATCCGGGATATGGTTTTAAAATAGTAGACGCTTTGCTCACCAATTTTCATCTTCCTCAATCTACCTTGCTTATGCTGGTCTGCGCTTTTACCTCCAGAGAATTGATCATGAAAGCCTATCAAGAGGCAGTAAAGCATGGGTATCGCTTTTTCAGCTTTGGCGATGCCATGCTTATTCTGTAAGAACAACACTAGCCCCCAGTTCCCAGGCGACAGTCTTATTCCGGTGGATGGCATCCGGTAACTGCTAGCTCTGTGCTATCTTGCATCCTGCTTCTCACCTCTGTATTCTGTTTTTGTTATGCCTTTTAAATTTGAAGTAGTACATCAAGACAAAAACGTTGCTGCCCGCGTGGGAAGAATCTCAACCGATCGGGGAAGCATAGCCACGCCGGTTTTTATGCCTGTGGCCACTCGCGCAGTTGTCAAGACATTAACTCCGGAAGAGCTGGAAGATATCGGAGCGCAAGTTCTTTTAGGCAACACCTACCATCTTTTCCTGCGGCCCGGTGTTGAAGTAATTGCCGCTATAGGAGATTTGCATAGGTTTATGAACTGGCAAAGACCAATTCTTACTGACAGCGGCGGTTTTCAGATTTTCAGTCTTTCCAAAACATGCAGTGTGACCGATGAAGGCGTAGAATTCTGCTCCGTTTATGATGGATCCAGGCAGTTCTTAACTCCCGAAAAGGCGGTGGAAATCCAGCGAAAGCTGGGTGCGGAAATTATAATGGTCCTGGATGAATGTCCTCCTTATCCTGCCGGTTACGAACAGGTTCAGGAAGCGGTAATCCGTTCCCATGAATGGGCGCAAAGATGTAAAGAGAGCATGATCGATGAAGAGCAAGGGTTATTTGGCATAGTCCAGGGTGGTGTATATCCTGATTTAAGGGAATTGAGTGCGGGAAAAACCGTGGCGCTTGATTTTGCCGGATATGGAATTGGCGGATTCAGCGTGGGGGAACCACATGAAAAGATGTTTGAGGTGCTCGGCGGGACCGTATCATATTTGCCCCGGAACAAGCCTCGCTATTTAATGGGAGTAGGTAATCCTTCCAGTATTTTAAGAGGCATTAACGATGGCATAGATATGTTTGACTGTGCTCTTCCTACCAGGATGGCCCGAAACGGTTCCGTATACACTTCCCGGGGGCGTCTCAACATTCGCAACGCACAACACAAATTTGCCGGCAATCCCCTGGACGAAAAGTGCAATTGTTATACATGCAATAACTATTCCAGGTCTTACCTGCGCCACTTGTTTATGTTGGGGGAGATTCTAGCTCACCGCTTGCTGACCTTGCACAATCTGGCTTTCATTTTTGAGCTCATGAATAAGGCAAGAGAAGCAATTCTCAATAACGATTTCCGGGAGTTTGTGCACAGTTGTGAATGGGATGAAGCCTCGGAAACGATTTCTCCGCTACAAAACGATTAGAGATCAAGCTTTTATTGACATTGGGGAGCGGATACTTCAATATCCGGGTTGAAAGGAGATATGCTATGAGTTCTTCAGCGTTAAACCTTGTTTGGTTTGTTCTTCTCCTGGCATTTTTCTATTTTATTCTGATTAGGCCCCAGCAAAAGGCTATGAAAGAGCACCAAAAACTTGTTTCCACACTTGAAACAGGAGCAAATGTGGTAACGCGTGGTGGGATCTATGGAGTGATCAAAATGGTCAATGATGATACGGTAACACTTCAGATAGATGAAAAAGTCAGAATAAAAGTAGCCAGAAACTCCATAGAACGTCTGCAAGGCTAGAAACCACAACCCGAAATCAGCTTTTTGGGAATTGAATAATTGACACCTGACAATTGACAACTGACCAAAAGTCAAATGTTATTACTGGGAAGCTACAAGCTAAAAAGCTAAAAGCTAATTTTAAAGATTTGGTCTTAAAAATTGAGATTTTAGCCCTAGCTGTGTTAATATGTCTGAAGATTTGTCTTCTCTAGCAGTTGTATATAGTTTTACCATTAAGGAGGCAAGAGTTTTGAGCAATAAGCAAAAATATCTACTTTCCCTGGCATTTATATTGCTTTTGGTCGGAGGATCAGCTTACTTGCTTATAGTCCAGCCACCAAAGTTGGGCTTGGATCTGCAAGGCGGAATGAATGTTATTCTGACGGCCAAAGCCAAGAAGGGTGCACCGGTTACTTCGGAAACGATGGAGCAAGCATTATTCGTAATAGAGCAGCGTATTAATAAACTTGGTGTAACCGAGCCTCAGATTTCCCGTCAAGGTCCCAGCAGCATAATGGTGCAATTGCCGGGAATCAAAAATCCGGATAGGGTTCTTGATATCATCGGAAAAACCGCTTTACTTGAATTCAAACCAGTAAAGGATGAGCATGCCCCACTCTCCGAAGACCAACTCAATGATCTTATAAAGAAAGGCACTGATCCATTTGTTTCGCTGCCGGAGGAGCTAAGAATTACAGGTGATGCATTGAGATCAGCCAATGTAGGCTATGAAGAAACCGGTGGGCAACCATTGGTCAATCTAAGATTCACCAGCAAGGGCGGCAAAGTATTTGATAAGCTTGCTGTCCAGTATTATCAGAAGAGGGTAGCAATTATTTTGGATAATAGGATTCAATCAGCTCCGGTACTGCAATCAACTCATTACGGCGGTCGGGCTGAGATTAGCGGAAACTTCACTATCGATACGGCCAAAGACCTGGCACTGGTTCTTCAGACAGGACGTTTGCCGGTTGAGCTAGCTATCTCTGAGAATCAGACAGTTGGACCGACTTTGGGACGTGATTCCTTAAACGCGGGTCTAAGAGCCGGAATACTAGGTCTAATCATAGTTGCTCTGTACATGTTGATCATGTACCGGGTCTACGGTTTACTTTCCTGGGTTACAATGAGCATCTTTGTTACCTTGTTGATGGGTTCTCTGGCAGCAGCAAATGCGAGCTTGACCTTACCCGGTATAGCCGGAATTATCTTTATGTTTGGTTCAGCGGCAGATTCCAGTGTCATTGTTTATGAGCGGATCAAGGAAGAGACCAAGACAGGAAAAAGCATAAGGACCGCAATGCATACAGGCTACGCCCATGGATTTAAGACTTTCCTTGATGCGGATTTGGTTACTTTTCTAACGGCAGCGGTTCTTTTCTATTTTGGTATCGGACCGGTTAGAGGTTTTGCCCTGACCCTTATGCTTGGTATCGGCTGCGATTTATTAACCTCATTTTTCTTTACCCGGGCTGTATTGGGTTTGTCGGCGCCACTAAAGATCCTTTCCAAGACTTGGCTTTCGGGAATCAGGGAGGTGGCTGCCTAAATGGACTTTAACATTGATTTTATCGGTAGAAGTAAGATATGGTTTGCTGTTTCTGCTTTAATCTTGCTGTTATGTGTTCTGTCGCTGGTTTTTAGAGGGCTCAACTTCGGGATTGAGTTCAAAGGTGGTACCCTTATTGAGTTAAAGCTTAAGCAAAAAGCAACGGTGAATGAAATCCGCCGCGAGCTGGACCGTTTCGGTTTGGGCAAAAGCCGAATCCAGTCTACAAGTGAAAAAGAAATTCTTATCCGCTCCCAGAGTTTGTCTAAAGATGAGCAAAAGAATGTAGTGGATGCCATTGATCAAAAATGGAAAGTCGCCGACAAGACTATCCATAATGTGGGTCCGGGTTGGGGTGTCTACATAACACGCGCTGCTCTTATTGCTCTTGCTCTGTCTCTACTCGGTCTCCTAATCTATATCAGTTTTCGCTTCGAGTTCAAAATGGCTATTTCTGCCATTGTTGCAGTTATACATGATGTTCTCATTACTATCGGGATATATGCTTTGGTGGGAAGAGAGGTTACTCCTAATACCGTCGCGGCTCTCCTCTCAATTCTTGGTTACTCCTTATATGACTCAATAGTAGTTTTTCACCGTATATTGGAAAACACTCCCAGGATTGGCAAAAGGCCATATTCGACTATGGTTAACGATTCCATCAATCAAGTACTTCTTCGGAGCATCAATACTACTCTCACCACTTTATTTCCGGTGGTTGCCCTGTTATTAATTGGTGGAGAGACCCTAAAAGATTTTGCCTTTGCCTTGACTGTGGGATTGGTCGCCGCTTCCTACTCTTCAATTTTTGTTGCCAGCCCAGTACTTTCTTTCTGGAAGGAATTTGAACCCCGTTATCGGAATCTAAAGCTTAAATACGGCAAAGCATAAATCCTTTTATTATGCAAAGCGGATTTAGCGGATTATCGGACACTACCTGGTTGAGGGTGTGTCTGCATGCCGTTTTTTTGGCTGCCTTGGTTTGCCGTGTTCTGCTAAAATCTAAGAAAAACTTGAGGTAATTCCCTTAAAATGCAAGATATCGATCAACTGATAAGCAAAATTAAAAAGTATAATTCCCAGGCTGATCTTAAAGCTATTAGGAAAGCATATAAAGCTGCTCAAGAATATCATGGAGACCAGTACAGATTATCCGGTGAAGATTATATCCAGCACCCCTTGCAGGTGGCCAGTATTTTAGCTGATTTACAGATTGACTCCACAACCATAACAGCGGCTCTTTTGCATGATGTAGTTGAAGATACGGATGTAAAGCTGGAAGAAGTAGAGAAGCAGTTCGGGGAGGAAGTTGGCAGGTTAATTGATGGTGTGACCAAATTGTCTCATATCAAATTTAAATCAAAAGAAGAGCAGCAAGTGGAAACTCTGCGTAAAATGCTGATTGCCATGGCCAAAGACATACGGGTCATTTTAATAAAACTGGCGGACCGTCTGCACAACATGAAAACCATCTGTCATCTTCCCCAAAAGAAACAACTTAGAATTGCTTCGGAGACTATCGAGATTTATGCTCCTTTAGCCCATCGATTGGGAATATCGCAGCTCAAATGGCAGTTGGAAGATCTGGCATTTGAAACTCTGGAGCCCAAGCGATATGCGCAAATTGCTAAAACGATATCGGAGCGCCGCTCGGAACGGGAAGCGTATGTCAACACGGTAATAAGTGCGCTTAACAGGGAGCTAAACCATATAAAAATAAAATGTGAAATCAGCGGTAGAGTAAAGAATTTCTACAGCATCTATCAAAAAATGGTTAAGCGGGGAGTAGATTTTAACGAGATATATGACCTCTCTGCGATCAGGGTTTTAGTTGAGAACCTTAAAGATTGCTATGCTGCTTTGGGAATAATTCATACTCTTTGGAAACCGGTTCCGGGACGGTTCAAGGACTATATTGCTATGCCCAAATTCAATATGTATCAGTCGCTTCACACCGCGGTTATCGGTCCTATGGGTAGGCCTTTGGAAATCCAAATACGCACTAAACAAATGCATAGGACAGCAGAATATGGAATTGCTGCTCATTGGCGCTATAAGGAGAAGGCAACCGACGAAAAGTTTGATCAGAGACTATCCTGGTTGAGACAGATGCTGGAGTGGCAAAGCGAACTCAAGGATCCCAGGGAGTTTATGGAGAGTTTGAAAATCGACCTTTTTGAAGACGAGGTATTTGTTTTCACTCCCCAAGGCGATGTTGTCAGTTTGCGATCGGGATCAACACCCATTGATTTCGCCTACTCTATTCACACTGAAGTGGGGCACAGTTGTATAGGAGCAAAAATAAACAATGCTATTGTTCCTCTGGGGCACAAACTACAGAGTGGCGACATTGTTGAGATACTTACATCTAAAGCTAACAAGGGGCCTAGCAGAGATTGGTTAAACATCGTACAAACATCACGTGCTAGGAACAAGATTAGGCAATGGTATAGCAAAGAAGAGCGTGAAGATAGTCTCCACCTGGGAAAAGAGCTTTTACAAAAAGTATTAAGAAAACAGGGAATTGCCCTGAGGAGTACTGAGTATTCCAAGATTCTGGAGGCTGTGGCCGCCGAATTCAATTTCAATGAGTCAGATGTACTTCTGGCCAGCATAGGAACGGGAAGGATCTCATCCAAACAAGTGGCTACCAAGATCATCAATGCTATGAAAAAGTTGGGAGAGCAGAAAGGCAAAGAAGAGCCTGAAGAACCGTTATTGACGATGCCCCGCAGAGTACGCTCAGCCAAAGGGGTAAAGGTACAAGGCATTGATGGGGTATTAGTAAGGATAGCGCGCTGCTGTAATCCGGTTCCCGGTGATGAGATAATTGGCTTTGTAACCAGGGGAAGAGGGGTTACGGTACACCGTAAAGATTGTCCCAATATGAAGCAACTCAATGCCCTCCCGGACCGGTTAATTGAGGTATACTGGGATGCAAAACAGCCGGCTACTTATCAAGTGGAAATAGAAGTCTCGGCTGTGGATAGAACCAAATTGCTCCGGGATATCAGTACAATCATAAGCGAATCGGGCGTAAACATACTGTCAGCTAACGTGGCAATAACCAAAGAACGCGTGGCAATTCTTAGGTTCATCTTCGAGATAGGGAGCCTGGATCATTTAGCAAACATCCTTGACAACGTGAAGAAGGTGGATGCTGTTATTGATGCGCACAGAGTACTTCCCTCACATTCATGAAATAGAAAGAGTATGATTACAAATAGTAGCGTATTGATAACTCAATGTACTTTTTAGGACAAGACTCAAACCAGCTTGAATTAGGAATAAAGAATTATGAATTATGGTTTTTTGTTTTTCCCCCTAATTCCTTGTTCATGATTCCTGATTCATCTTTTATCTAATATCTAATTCCTAAGAAGCTACAAGCTACAAGATGAATTTACATTTTGAAAAGTAGAAAGGGAATCTTTGAAGGCGGTTATTCAAAGGGTTAGCTTAGCAAAAGTTTCTACAGGGAGAGAACTTCTGGCAAGAATCGGTAAGGGGATGGTTGTCCTCCTGGGAGTTGCTGAAGAAGATGGAGAAAAAGATAGAGACTATCTGGCAGACAAAATCACCAATCTGCGTATTTTTGATGATGAAAAGGGGAAGCTGAACCTTTCTATTAAGGATATTGCCGGAGAAATAATGGTAGTTTCTCAGTTTACATTACTGGCGGATTGTCGCAAAGGGAGACGTCCTAGCTTTGCTGAAGCAGCCCGACCGGACCGGGCAAATCAGCTATATAAAGAGTTTATTGAGAAACTGGAAGAGACCGGATTATCAGTTAAGGAAGGGCGCTTCCAGGCTAAAATGTCGCTGGAACTGATAAATGATGGTCCGGTGACTATATTATTGGACAGCGCCAAGGATCTATAGAGAGGTCGACTTGATACTGGAGAAAATTGTAGTTGGAGCACTGGCAACAAATTGTTATATAATTGCCTCTGATGAGGATTCTAAGGCTGCGGTGATTGATCCCGGTGCGGATGCGCCGGAAATTGTGCAGCGGCTGAAAACTCTCAGCCTCAACCTGGAAATAATAATCAATACACATGGTCATTATGATCATACCGGTGGGGATAGCGAGCTAGCGCATGAATACCCGGTACCTGTATACATAGGCTCAAAAGATATTAGCATGCTCAATGACCCATCGAAAAACCTGTCCCAATATCTTGGAGAAAGAAGTAACCAGGTAGAAGCGGTAAAGGAGCTCAAAGAAGGACAAATTCTTAAAATAGGGGAACTGGAGATCAGAACGATTGAAACGCCCGGTCATAGCAATGGAAGCATTTCACTCCTGGTCCAAGGCAATTTGTTTACGGGAGATTTACTTTTTCAGGGTTCTGTAGGAAGAACAGACTTTCCTGATTCATCATACGCGGATCTGTTAGAGTCATTGAAAAAGATTGCACAATTGCCCGATGAGACGCTGGTATATCCGGGTCATGGACCGGCAACGGTTTTGGGCGAAGAAAAGCAAACAAATTCTTTCATGAAAGAAGCTGTTAGATAAGGAGTCAGATGAGTTTATGAGAACAAAGGCACCTCGTGGTACCTACGATATTTTGCCGGAGAAGGCCCGGGACTGGTACAGGCTGGAAGAAAAGGCTGTTTCTCTTTTTGAGCGGTATGGTTATGCAAGGATCGTGACACCTACATTCGAGCACACCGATTTATTCCAGAGGGGTATCGGTGAGTCAACCGATATTGTGCAAAAGGAGATGTACACTTTTGAGGATAAGCGCGGCAGAAGTCTGACTCTGAGACCGGAAGGCACTGCCCCGGTTGTGCGAGCATATCTGGAGCATAATCTATCATCCCGGCCGTTACCGGTAAAACTTTATTATATGGGACAAATGTTTCGCTATGAACGGCCTCAGGCCGGACGGAACCGCGAGTTCTGGCAGATTGGCGTAGAAGCAATGGGAGCGATGGATCCTTCTTTAGATGCGGAAGTAATTCTGCTGCTTATTCATTATCTGAGAGATGTAGGATTGAGTGATTTGAACTTGCATATAAATAGTATGGGTTGTACCGAATGCCGTCCCAGGTTTATTTCAGAGCTTAGAAAGAGTCTCGGTAATTACGAGGATCAATTTTGTGGGGATTGTCAGCGACGAGTGAAAGAAAATCCTTTGCGCATTTTTGATTGCAAGAAAGAACAATGTCAAGAGAATTTGGAAAAGGCTCCCCGGATATCGGATTTTATCTGTTCATCTTGTTCCGATCATTTCAAATCGGTGCAAAGCTACTTGGAGGAAACGAGTACTGATTTTGAGCTGAACCATCGACTTGTCCGCGGATTCGATTACTATACCAAAACCACGT
>SDBS01002884.1_pt1 | contig 16997 bp, 12 predicted proteins | sample 2277091 | NCBI WGS metagenome assembly SDBS01 (sample SAMN10404972, study PRJNA504765) | marine sediment metagenome | isolation source: marine sediment core GS10_PC15, 163 cmbsf | place: Arctic Ocean: Southern Knipovich Ridge | collected 2010 | reverse complement strand
GAACTGCGATGATGTCTACACAGTGCCAAATGCAGGACGTCACAGCCCTCTCAAGACACTCACGTTCCCGGTTGCACTTCGTCAGGCAGACTGGATCGTTTCGATGCCCAAACTCAAAACACACCACTGGGCCGGCGTCACACTCTCTATGAAGAACCTTTTTGGCGTGATGCCTGGAATGTTCTACGGATGGCCTAAGAATGTGCTTCATAGTGCAGGAATCGGAAAGTGCATTCTTGACATCAACGCCACCTTGAAGCCGCATTTTGCCATCGTCGACGGCATTGTAGGCATGGAAGGAGATGGCCCGATCATGGGTTCCCCACGGCCTGCCGGCGTGCTTGTGATGGGCCGCAATCTCACGGCAGTGGATGCAACTTGCACCCGAATTATGGGACTCAATCCACAAAAGGTCCCTTATCTTACAGCTGCTTCCGGCCGACTCGGGCCGGTTCGCGAAAAGAATATTCTTCAATATGGTGAGACAATTAGTTCGGTGCGTACCAATTTCGCATTGATTAACAAAATACCTGCACACAAAGGACTCCGGACGCCTTAGTGCTCTGCCTTACACCAATGCTTTGTGGGTATATTTACGGACCTTTGGTTTGATCGGTGAACAGCAGCGAGATGAACGAAACCGACTACGAGCAAGGCGCATTTACCCGAAGATGTGTTGCTTTAACGGAACTTGGCCTTTTCATATTCATCATAATTACGCTGCTCCTGAAACTTCACCTGATTTTTTTGCTCAATATAGATATAGATGAATTTCGTTTTCTCTCTACCGTACATCAGTATCACCGAGGTTCTCTGACAAGCCCGTTATTCACATTTCATGTCCACCTTTTTTCCTGGCTTCCGCTTGTTGCCGAGAATGAAGTCATTCAAGTTTTCGGGGCTCGGACGCTTATGTATGTCCTGGGCTTAGGATCATGCACTTTTATCTATCTAACAGGAAGGCTCTTCTTTAATAGGTCTGGAGCGTTATTTTCCGTTCTGTGCTATCTTTCAATTTCAAACGTAATTATTCACGGAACAAGCTTTCGATATGATCCTATCTGTGTCTTTCTTTTTCTCGGGTCCATCTATTTTCTTTTAAGGACGCCTCGCTCTAAGTTTGGCCTTGTTGCTGCTGGTTTCAGCATTGCATTATCTATGATGGTCAGTTTGAAGACGCTATTTTATCTGCCGACAATTGGGGCAGTTTTACTATTCCAAATTTATCTTGCAAAACATCGGAAGATTATCTTCAAGGAAATTCTACTATTTTTCATGGCATTACTCGTTGGCTTTATTCTGCTTTATCACTTCCACCTTTCTGCGCCCTCTGGCACAGCATTGCCTAGTAAAGAATTGCATAGTAAAGGCTTACATACTGCAGCGAACATTGTACGCGATATCGGTTCAAGGAGCATTATATCCACTGAGTTATTTCCAAATTCAGTCTATATCCTGGTAATCCTGTTGGAGAATTTAATTGTATGGTTTTTCTGGTTGATAGGAGTGATTCTTCTGGTTTGGGACTTAATATTTCGCAAGAACAGGGCTTTGCCTAAAAACCTACTGGTCTTATCTCTTGTCATTCCCATCCTTGTATTGGCATGGTATGAATTCGCTTTCCCATATTTTTACGTTTTTATTGTGTCTCCGGCGATTATCTGTTCAGCTGTTTTCGTAGACAAAATTACTGAACATTTCAAAAAGACGAGTTTTGTGCTCGTTCCTTTTTTTATGTTGATTGCGTCTATTTGTGTATTAACCAACTTTTTTAGTCATTATAAGACCCATGCATTCAATCAAACAGTTGCACAAAGGGAAATCGTCCAATTGGTACACAGAATATTTCCTGAGCCAATCCCATATATCGACAGGTGTGGGATGATATCTTCCTATCCAAAGGTTGGATTACAAATGACCACATGGGACATGGAGAAATACACAGAGGCAAATGTGCCAATCATGCGTAAGATACTGATTAGACATCGACCAGTATTTATTGTGGCAAATAGTGTTCATCTCGACTTATCTCTTCCAAGAGGGGGAAAGGATATCTTTAGAAATTACCCTTTATTGGAAGAAGATTACAATATTCTCAAACAAAACTTTGTCCACCACTGGGGGAAACTGTATGTTGCCGGAAAGCATTTCGAATTTGATTCAAACGTGACATCTCAAACTTTTGAGATCCTCATTCCCGGAACATACACGCTTGAGACAGATGGCGAGGTGTCCTTCAACGGTGTCGTATATGGGCCTGGAAGCAAAATTAAGCTGAAAAAAACGACCTATGAGATTGTTCCTAAAACCAACCCTATGGACGTTGTCCTTCGCTGGGGAGAAGACCTTTACAAACCGTCACACGAACCCTCTACCCAGCCAATTTTCTTGGGATATTATTTGCAGGCGCTGAAAATGGGTTATTAGACGTTCCTGGCTCGAACCGAGTTGACGGAGACCCAGCAGAGTATGTGCAGTCAAGTGCTTAAGCTAAAACCGCTGAACCGTTTTGGTCATGATAATCCCACAGAATGCATCCTGTTCTCCCGAGGAAAGGTGTGGTAAGCTAGCTATTGGGCCTGCCGGTGATTTTGATGCTGGGGCGGTTCAGAGTATAGCAGGGGACAGCGTTCCCATGTCGAATGTCTTCCGACGACATCAAGTTAGCAAAAAAGAAAACACCATATCTATATGAATAAAGCGGCCTTCTAATACTATTGGACATTGGTTATGAAACTTTCGATTGTCACCCCTTCCTTTAACCAGGGCGAATACATAGAGAGGACCATTAAAAGCGTCCTCAGTCAAACAGGGGACTTCGAACTAGAATATATCATTATCGATGGCGGTTCTACAGACACGACCCCGGATATAGTCGAAAATTACAAAGACCGACTGGCATGGATCTCGGAAAAAGACAGAGGCCAATCCGATGCCATTAACAAAGGATTTACAATGGCGTCCGGAGATATTTTCGCATGGTTGAATTCAGACGACACTTATGAGCCATACGCCCTGTCCGAAGTTGTCAAAACGTACGAAAAAGTCCGCTTCAAATGGTGCATTGGAAACTGTCGCATTATCGATAAGAACGACAACGAGATACGCCAGATGATAACCAAATACAAGGTTTTGAAATGCAAGAAATATTCTTTTGAAGAACTCTTGGCCGGGAATTTCATTCCCCAACCGTCTGTGTTCTTTGCAAAAGAGGTTTATAGAAAGGCAGGACCTCTTTCCATTGATTGTCTTTATGCCATGGATTATGATTTCTGGCTCCGGTTAGGCAGGAGACATGAACCATATTATATAAACAAATTTCTGGCCAACTTTCGATGGCATGATGAATCAAAGTGCGGAGAGGATTATCGCAAAGCTGCCTTGGAGGCTTATGCTTTGGCAAAAAGATATGCAACCGCTGAAGACAAATACCTCATAATAAGGCATTACGTGCATTATAAGATTCTATGCTCATTATACCCATTTCTTTGACTGGGGCATTTATCAATCCATAGACTCAGGGTTAAGATATTGGTTTTCCGTGTACTTCTAAGACCTGATCCGGCAGACATCATTTAGCAGGCTACTCAGCAAGCTGCATCATGACACACCACAAACGTCTATGTTGAAAAAGAAGAACATACTCTTTATGGGGCCCGTTCCACCTCCAGTTCACGGGCAATCCATAGCCTTTCTGGAAGCGTTTAAAGGCATTCGGTGTTCCAACAAGTTTCTTGTCAATCAGAACGTGACAGAAAAACCTCTAATCTTAAAGCTGCTAGTAGTCTCGTTTGCCATTTTCAAAATAGTTTTTTATCTTTTATTTCTTCCAATCGATGTTGTCTATTTCTCCTGTTCAAGAAGTAAACACGGGAGCCTGCTCGACATTATCTTAATTCATCTCTCCAAACTATTTAATGCGAAGCTTATTAGTCACCTCCAGGGTGTTGATTTTCGCCATTTTTATGAATCTTTGCATGGAGTATTTAGAAAACTGGTTCATAACAGTTATTCAAGGGTTGATGTTTCCATTGTCTTACTTGAAGAGATGAAGCAGCAATTTTCTCCCTTCTTTCCAAACGTAAGATTGGAGGTGATCCCTAATTTCTATGTGAAGGCCCTGGAAGTCATTCAAACGAAAAGCACATCGAGCAGGATACGGATTGTATACCTGTCTAATATTCTAAAAAGCAAAGGCATATTGGACTTATTGGATGCTTTTCACTTACTAGCTGACAAGCATGACAATCTGTCATTAACGATAGCCGGTGATTTCATGGGAGACTCTCTCATGGCTAGAAAGGAAATAAGGGAACTGTTTTTTAGAAAACTTGACAAATTGAAGCAGATTGCAAAAGGGAAAATAGACTATGTTGGAGCAGTGAGTGGTGACAGAAAGGTTTCACTATTGCAGAATTCAGATATTTTTGTCCTGCCAACGTATTATGCAATGGAGGCTGTGCCGTTATCAATCGTCGAAGCTATGAGAGCTGGCAATGTTATTATTTCAACAAAACATAACTATTTACCTAGCATTGTTTCTGAAAAGCAGGGGTATCTCGTGGATATTAAGTCCCCTGTGGCAATTGAAAAAGCTGTAACACGCCTTATTCAAAACAGAGACCGAATGAGATCGATACAAGAATATAATATGAGCTATGCTAAGAGCACCTATTCACTTGACAAATATCTGGAAAGACTCACGAGCGTTTTCGAAAGCGTCTAAAAGGAGCGATTTCGCCACTCTATTCGAGGAACGAATTCGAGAAAGAACACCAGTGCGGGATTTGTAAGGACCATACCGCACCATTTAATATCGGTGTTGGCAAAAAGCGCCTGAAAATCAGCAGACGTTTTCTCGCGGGGAAATATGAAGCCTGTGGTTTCTGTCGTAACGCCTTCCTTCAATCAGGGCACGTATATCGAAAAAACCATCGTGAGTGTCCTTGCACAAGATCATCCCAACGTGGAGTACCTTGTGGTGGACGGAGGATCAACTGATAATACATTAGATATCTTGAAGAAATATGGCGGGAAAATCAAGTGGTTGTCTGAACATGATCGTGGACAGGCAGATGCCATTCAAAAAGGAATCGGGATGACGGAAGGGGACATCATCGCATGGCTCAATTCAGATGACATTCTTTTGCCTGGATCAATAAGCAAAGTGGTGGAAGCTTTCCACCATAACCCTGATATGGCGATGGTTTATGGCAAGTCCCATTTCATTGATAGTGCTGAAAAGATTGTAGGAAAATTCCCAACCGAACCTTTTGATTTTGACCGACTGGCGGCATTCAATTTCATCTGTCAACCTTCGGCCTTTTTCAAGAGAGAAGCCTTTTACGATGTGGGAGGATTAGACCTAAACTTAGACTACGCGTTGGACTATGACCTTTGGATCAGGATTGGGCAAAAGTTCCAGTTGATGTATCTTCCAGAGTTTCTGGCAAGCTACAGACTACATGAGACATCAAAAACAGTTGCCTACCATCATGCATTGGAAAACCACAAAGAAGTCTTAGACACAGCTTTGAAGTATTACAACTGGGCACCGGCAAATAGAGTGTACGGATACTGCTATCATGTCATAGAACCCAAACTACCACAATCTTTTGAGAGGTTGAGACCACTGACCATAACCTTGGCCCTTCTGTTTTCCCTTGTGAAATACTTGCAACTAAACAAAAGCATTCGGCACGCTGATATTAAGGCAATCAATCTTGCCAATCTGAGAAAGCTCCGCACTCCGTGGAAGGCTCTTTATAAATACTACTGAGCAGCTTGGCACAATTATGAGTGGAAAGAACCGAAGAACAGTTCTCCTCCCCTGTGCGTGGCTCATGACGGCATAGAAATCCGGAAAATGTGTCCTTCCAGGCATCACTATCCTGACAGTTACCGAAGAGCTCTTGGGAGCAACTTCGGAAACCTGGACTTCATGAACTCGCGAAGAAGTAGGAAGAGATCGTACGGATACAATCTCCATTTAAGGCCCCTCGATACTTTGCTGGTTTGGAGCATCATAAGTAGCATTTTACTCGCTCCCCGCCTCAGAGAACAACTCTGGCATAGACTCGTGTCCAAAACGTCATTATAGATGCTCCGGAAACTAGGGCCGACAGCGGTTTCTATTTCGACACTTACTTCTTCAGGTACCTCCTGTCGATTAGCGAACGCCGAACCTGATGGAGAACCAGCCGCCCTATCAGTCAGTTCGCGATAGAGTTCCAAATAACGCCGAGCTTGTATTTCCAAGGAATAACCTTTCTCTATAACCCGCCGACAATTCTTTCCCATGAACTCACGCTTGTCACCATTCAGGATAACCTCTATAATTGCTTCGCCCAGTTTCTCAATATTCCCCGCAGGCACAAGTCGACCCGTCATTCCATCTGCGACTAGTTCCGATATACCGCCGGCGTCAAAAGCGACTACGGGTGTACCACAGCTCATTGCTTCCAGCATAGTATTGGGGAAATTATCCTCTAGTGACGGAAGCACAAAGACATCAGCGGCGCTATAGGCATTTCTGAGTCCGGCATCCGTACTGATGTGCCCCAATCCCTGTGTAGAAATTCCAACCGCATGGAGACTATGATCAAGATTTCCAAAATAGAGAAGCTTCACCTTGTCATTACATACTAAATTTCTCAGCCCGGGAGTTGAAATTGCAAATTGCAGGGCTTCTATAAGTTTCCAAAATCCCTTCCTTTTCTCATCTCTGTGAACTCCGAACAGAATCGTCACCGCATCTTCTGAAATCCCAATTCTCTTCTTGGCTTCTGCCTTTGGTTCTGGGTGAAACACTTCTGTTTCAAGAGAGTACGGTATGACGTCAACGCGAGTGTTCTTGAAAAGTGCACTTTCTCTTGCACATCGTGCCAGCCACCGACTTGGAGCAACAACGGTTAGGTCTGCGTCCTTAAATAGCTCGGTTTTGTCTTTTAATACTGCGGAGGCAAGGTTGAAAGGGTCGTTAGCCAGTTGAGGGCATCCCACACATTGCTCTTTGTACTTTTCACATCCCGCTGAATAATGACATCCGCCGGTAAACGCCCATTGGTCATGGAGCGTCCATACCATTGGTTTACCAAGAGAGGAGAGTCTGTTCAGCGTTACTAAAGACTGATACCCCCACTGTATCCAATGCAGGTTGATTATATCCGCATCCTGGATAAGTTCGACCGAAGAAAGGTCATGACCTGGGTAAGGCAATGAAAACTGGCTATTGCTCAGTTCATCGCGGCTTCCCTGAACATAGTGACTCTGAATTGCAGCAAGCTTCCACTCTTCGAAAACATGTTTACCTGACTTCGCCGGAATGACTTTCACCACCGAAGGATCATCTGAAACTTTCCCATTAACAACCATAAGAGATGTATGTCCAATTTTGCCCAGTCCCTTGTGAAGTCGATACGCTGCCCGTGCAGCTCCTCCCATAGCGTCCCACGTGCTTATGTGAACCACATTCATGCGAACTAAACACTAATCCTTTTCTCTACGATCCGATGTTTCCCTGCTGCTCCAGGAATTAAACTATAGATATCTCCACTCCCCACTTCGATCATGATTTACTTCATTTCAGCCGACAGTAGCATTTGCTTTTTGCCGTCCATAGAGGTCCGACATCTTACTTCTTGAAATGAGAAAAGGCCGTTCAATGCCTCGGATATGCTTCTTTACAAACCCACCAGTGCCAGGATAGATGTGATATCGTTTGACAAAATGCAAGTATAATAATCGGTTTTTTCACCCATGACCTGGGACAGGTGACACACAGTTCAGATGGTTTGTGCACCAACTCTCTGATCGACTCATCGGATCTGGAAAACAAATTCAGCCCAGTGACATGGCTATGACACTGATCCAAAAGTCCTGAACAGTCGCATGGCCCAGGCGAACCTGTCTTAACAAAGTTCGACACGCCCGAAGATAGTTGGCCATTGCAGACTATCGTGAGCACAGCAGAATGCCCACACAAAAACGGTCTGGAGATCGGTACTGTCAGCGTGGATCATATTTGATTCGGATCTAGATAAAAAGATATTCAGCTTCTACACCAGTTGTGGACTATACTCTGGAATAAGACATTTGTACAGGGCTGGTCCAAACCTTCTGCCACATGAGTCTCCTGGTCGCCACCTCCCTCCGAACCCCTTGGAACCTCGCGTCCCTCTTCCCCCTCTCTCCTCCTCAACCTATCTCAAAGGCGTTTAAAGAAATCCTACCACGCCTAACAGATGTTCTTGGAACACACATTGTCATTTCGCCCGGTCTTATGAGAGCCACTAATACTATCCACATTTTCAAGGCAGAATCCACATGAGACGATCTTAGCAATCAATACCCTATGCAGCACGCAATATTAAATCATATCAACTCATTGTAAGATTCTACATTTAGGCAACATTGTCTGCACCACAAGAGCCAATTTAGTGACCTACCAATCGACTACTCTAATGTTCATTCAATTCACATCTTCTCATTGCAACGCTCTTTCTAAGCACTTCTCCACTCAGATTACCTTGAGCAAGCCGACGCCTATGTACGGTATTAATCACAAAATCGTTTATCTTCACTGTAAGGCTAATTACCAATGCCAAGTTAGCCTTTCCTCAGCACCTGTCTTGCTAGCCCGTACACTCGGGTTACATACGTTACTCCGCTTGATGCCAACCTAAAAAGAAAAGGATATTCTGCCAATTTCGCGACAAGGCCCTCCTGCGCCTGTGCCGACTTAGTTGTGCCCACGTAAAAAGGCAATAGGAGATTCAACATAAATCCTAAATACTCCGGCCCGTACGTCCTGTATGTATTAAGTAACACCTGATATTTTTCGAAATCACGATGCACGCTCCTTCGTCTCCGCGAGGTTTCCAGGTATCTATACCAAAAAAGCGTTTTTGGAACAACATGCTGCTGATAACCTTCTAAATTCAGACGTGCCAAGAATTCCCAATCCTCATCAATCCATCTTACATCTTTCTTGAAGCCGCCAAGTGCGAGGAAAACCTTCTTGCTAATAATAAAATTCGTATCGCCAAAAACATTTTCAAGACATCCAATCTCCAAACAACCGCCTAGCGGAAGATATGACATGTGTGACTTTGTATTTTCACTTACAGCTTGATCCCCAGCGAAAATATTCATATGACATGTCAGACAATCTGCCTTGGAATAATGAATACCCCTAACGAAATCGCTAATCATATTCTTCGTTGCAATATTGTCGGCGTCCATGAAAAGGAGGTATTCTCCACCGGCCTCTTCAACAGCGACCTCACGCGTTTCTGCAACCCCGCCATGCTCTTTTGAAACAAACTTCCAGCCCCTTTGTTCGTACCTCTTCTTCATATTTGAGAATTCTTCTACATCCCAGTTTTCAGTACTTCCATCATTAACCACAACAACTTCAAAGTTTGTGTAATCCTGACGATCCAACGATTTGAGTAACTGAGACAAATACCTGCCAAGATTATAGTATGGGACACACACAGACACCTTTGGCTTCCCAACATCTCCCGTCACGATCACTTCTGCCCTTTTTGCATGCAACTCCATCCATTGTTTTTCAACCTGTTCCTTGGAATACTTGTGCAGAACAGGCTCCCCTAAAATTGACCTCAAGTCTTGCAGTGTCTTGCCAAGAGAGTATGGGTTGGGATTGAACAGCACTTTGTCATTGACCATTTCCGGAATTCCGCCAACATTGGACACAACAAATGGAATTTTGTTCTTAATGCACTCTAGAACTGTGAACGGGTAATTATCCAGCAGCGATGGTAAAACAGCGACACTTCCAGTATCCTTAATAAAAGTCAAAGCCTGGAAGGTATCAAAACTGGTATGGGTATCAAACTCTATTTCGGGATGCTTTTTGGCAAACTTCTTTACGAAATCCACCCCAGCTTCACTTCCAACCACGCCAGGCCTCCCTATGAACGAAATTCTCTCAAACAAATCCTTCGATTGTTCTTGCACATAGTCAAGTGCATCACAAAATACTTTCAGTCCTTTCCGCGTCTCCAAACGTCCAAAAAAAACCAGATGTTTAACATTGACTTCAGTTGCCAATTCCGACAGTCTTTCCTCCCGCTCATAATAATAAGGAATTGTCTGCCTATTGTCACTTAACTTCCAGCCCCTGCTCACTGCCCACTCAAACATATGTCTACTGGGGCTAATCAAAATATCTGCATGGGTACAGCAGAATCTCTCACACCACGATACTTTTCCATCAACAAATGGATTTGCGTACCATTCCTCCATTCCCTGACTGATCCACTCGGTAGAAGAATGCATCGTCACCGTGAGAATGGTATTTAAGAAGGCTTGGCCCGTCTTTTTTGCTTGCACACATACAAAACCATTTGCCCTCCAGTCCTGAAAATGGATGAAATCGAATTCTATTTTACACAGATATTCATACACGGCCATGGATTTCACTAAAACTCCATATCTTCTGAATTCTACGATGTAGGACTTATCAATTGTCGCAAACTCTATATTCATCTTCTCGTACTTTCTCTTCCAATACGACTCATCCTCTCTTTCAAATGGCCCGGTGAACAAAACTGTGACTTCACAATCCGCGTCTTTAGCCAACAATCTAGCGAGATTATAACAGTGTGTTCCAATTCCCCCATTCCTAATGGGTCCAACAAAATCCGGCGTGACAATACATATCCTTTTCTTCATATCCATTTCCTTTTCCAATCTACCTCAGACGAAATACCCAGACAGTAATGGATCTGTACACCTTTTCCTATGAAAGGCCAGATCCTTTGCCACCTCTGTAAAACATATCACTTTCCGCCTAAACTTCGTCTTCTTTTTCACATCGTGAAGTCCGTAAGGCAATTAATAATTGACTCTACTTGCCACTTCTGTTGAACAGGATCGATTTACCAATCAATCGACCGCCTGGACAACTGACAATACTCCTTTTTCGTACGGTTTTTGGTTACCAGTCCTCATCTGAATATAATGAATCCGAAATATCACCTATTTCATTTCGAATTCTGCCAATTTGCGAGATAGACAGTCTATTTTTCCAGACCCATATATTTGACTTGCTGTCCCTCTTGATACAGGTAGCCCCCGTTTCTTTGTTGCTATTTGACGAGTCTGTATATTCCCTTATTCGGTCCATGACATTTTCTGAAAAACACAATCTTAGCTTTCTGAAAATATCAGCAAAATGACCAATGGGATCAGCTGAGACATCCTCATGCCGAAGAAAGCTCCACTCCGGATGTCGCTTCATATATATATTGATGACATGAAACATGATTTTCCATGACAAAATGGCATTGCCTATAACATCTTCCCCTTTCGGTTTAGAAGCAAATGCTCTGATTTCCGATTCAAAAGGATACAATAGTTCACGCATAAGCACGGGCTGGTTCAGAAGATCTATGAAGCTCATGGGCCAGTTAAGTCTATTTATACTACTCACGTAAGCCGCGGGGTGTCTTATCATGACTATGACATCCATATTGAACCGTGATGCCAGCCATTCTGCTGAAAAGACGGCGACCGGATCCTTCATTAACGGCGTCAAGTTAAGACGGCGTTTCCTGTAAGTACTCAAAACCGTTCCTTTTAAAACCAATAGATCCTTTAGAGATCTTGTTGCCTTAAGCCCATCAGCCAAATTGATTTTGAAATCCAAAGTTCTTCTAATTGCCTTGACAATATCTGCTTCATTCTCATATGACACATAAGAAAACCAAAACTTGAACCGGGCATTACATATCCCGGGATGACAAGAAAGATTAAAGGGTTCATGAATGTATCCCACCGTGGGAGATGTCGCTATCATTTTCCCCACCCAGGTTGTGCCCGCGCGGTTTAAGCCAGTTACAAGTATCGGTTTTTCTCTTTCCCTATTCTCCAATTCCATTCCGCCTCTTACAATTTCGATACATAACAGGGCTACACCCGTAAGGGGTACAATTTGCTCCGCTCAAAAACGAACCTCTCTCCTAGTCTGAAGCTGGAAAAAGCAAAAGCGGTATACTTTGGCCTTCAGCATGACAACCATCTTCCAGTCGAAACGAATCACTGTAAAAATACTCCCGCATGGAATACACTTCATATTAGAACTCAAGCCCTGCTCTTTGTCTTACATTCCCGTCAGCCAAGCTACTTCTTCATCAACAAAACAGCTGCTTTATCGTATATTAAGCCGCACCCAGCAACAAGTTTAGGATGTTTCGAAAACCACTCCGCTAGACGCACCGCCCGCGTTCTTCGCAGTCGATCATATTCTGACTTTAGCTGGCCATATTCTGACTTTAGCTGGCCATATTCTGCTTTTAATTCACGATTTCTTTTCTCCAACTCCTCTATTCTACTAAGTATCAAAACCCTTCTTGCCGCATTGGGGTTTATTAAAAGGGATCCCTCGCCGTGAGATTTGTCTTCTTCAAGACTGACCTCGGGCTGATAACCATGGGTACGATTGTATTCCGTGAACTCATGATCCAGCCATCTAAGATCCTCTAAGGCTAATCCATTGCAATCATCAACTTTATTAGACTTGACAGAGTCGAACAATGACTTCTTTCCTTTTACACTTTTCATGAAGGTCTGATTATAATTGTCTCTGTTGAAGATATCTTCCTCATCTTTCGTCCAATAAACCATACCATCGTCCCATTCAATACCCAGTTCAAAACACACCCTCTTTAGACTCTCCACCGGCTCGTTAATGAACTCCTCATATTTCATAACCGGCCAGTTCTGTGCCTGAAAGAGTTTCCAATCCTGCAAAAAGCGCCTAAATCTTATTCGTAGAGGCGGATCTTCTGAAGTATTACTATTTATCCCGTAATGCTTCTTGCCCGTTAGCGATGCAAATGTTGTGCGTACGTCACGGGCAATCAACAGAGGATACACTCTCCAACCAAGATCTTCGTACAGCTTTGCCAAATCCAACCAGCGGAAACTGCTAATCGTCATTTTATTCCATATCCAAGGTGTATTGAAGGAATCAAATTCAAGCCTAATGGTATCCGTAGGCATGTCTAACTCACCGGATATGTTGGCGTGTTGCAGAAAACACCACGAAATAAGCGTGCTTCCGCTACCTTGAAGACCTGCACTGAGAATCATACGTTTTTCATTCCAAGTCATATCTTCAACAAAGCCCCCTTTACGGCAGATGAGTGTATACTCCTTTTTTTGTTATCTATCGGATCGAAATATTGTCTATGTTCGGCCATGCTATGGTTCAGCTTGCTGATCGATTTCAAGCATTTTGGCATTCTATGCGGAAGTTGACCATTCCAATTGTTCTCCTATTAGCATAATACTGCAATTCAAGAACCAGAGGCACAAACTTGTTTACCAGTAGCAAGAGTTGAGTTGCCGGCACTCCATCTGCCAGTCTCATAGTCATCACGTATGATCCAGTATGCAGTTTCGCTTCAAAAGAATCAACCAAAGATGCTTTGTACATACCATTTGAACAATTCTCGAGTGGTAAGCTGGTATTGGTTTCAGCCATTTCTATTAACTGGTCCTTCTGTATTGGTAGCCCAATGGGTGGAGTTCTTATACTATCCTAGCACTCAACATCCGCACTGGTCCTAACATCTTCTGTCATTCCGAGGAAAACCTGAGTTGTTCCAGTATCAACGAATTCAAGTTTGACAATCCTTCCCTAGTCCCCCAAAAGGTTTTTCTGCCTGGGAACTCATCATGTTGTTCCGTCTATATTCTGGAATTGCAGAGGGTTGCATACTACTATGCCCGTAATCAAACGCTTCCTTTTGAGTTCCAAGATGCCAGCCGACCATACTCAGCATTGCACTCTGCCGCTAATCCAGCCATTTCGAAAGGTCGCGTTCGATGAGATCTTGGAGCTCCAAGATGTCCTCTCTATATAGCTTAATCAATTCCTTGCGAACGCCTTTTTGAAGCTTCGGTGTGGCCCGGTTCATTTTATTGAGGTTAGCGACAATCAGCCGACGCATTCCATCAAATGGCTTGAAGATCGACTTGAACGAGTTTCGTCTGTTGAGAAATGCATGCAGCGCATCACTTCGGACCACGGATGGAGCTACATTGTACTTCACAGACACACTCGGAACAAAGGTATCGTCAACTTCCAGGAATCGAAAGACATCTTGGATTATGGAGATTGGATGAGCTCTGAAGTCGTCATGAAGACAAACTCTAATCTGACTGGGATCAAACTTGTCAAAATAACGCTTCAGTTGAGAATAGTAGAATCCCTTTCGTTTATAGTACCAAGGAAACCCCCAGTTGTTGCACACGCGGGCATCTTCCTCGCGAATTGCCTGCACAAAATCACCAAGGGGTTCGATACCAAGTCTTATGCAGTGCAAAAAGTTTGAATATGCCCGCTCAGCGGGATGCCGCAGCATAGCCACAACTTTTACATTGGCAATATTCCTGCGTATACGCTCAGGAGCCTTCTGGCTGTATAGATACCAAGTGGAACCCTCCCCAATAGCCGTTTCGTCCGAAACGTCTCGGAACAATGAAAGGTAGGCTTCCATGTTCGTAACCAGTTTGATTGATTTTGGGTAGGGCCCGCGAAAATCTGGCCCGTCATCCTCCAATGCAAAGAACTGGGGCTCTTTAAGGGGACTCACGTAGATTTTCGGGTGCTGCTCTATATATCTATAAAGCGAGGTGGTCCCAGCTCGTTGTGCACCTATGATGAGAAAGTTGGGCATCGTCATACAGTGACCTCACATGAGTTTCTTTACGACAAGCTAGATATTTTGACGTACCCTGCAGTAACATCTACTGATAACCAGATAGTCCTTTAGCTCTAGAAGGCCATACCACCGCATAGATCAAGAACTTGCACAATAGGATTCCTAATCACGTCTAATGTTATCAAAAAACTCACCAGTCAAAACAGCCATTCGAGTCTCACTTACTACTTCCAATCTACTTCTATGATAACCAGCTCATTATCTGTAGTCCGTCGATTATCAATTTCGTTACCCAAGCTTTTAACAGTAAAAAATGCGGGCATATTGGTCCATCCAATACTTGAAATGACACACTTTGTTCGCGGATCTAGTATGGCAGCCTTGACTGCGTAGGTACCAGCCACCAACGGAAGGTGATGAATCGTACACTCAAAGCGCCCCCTTCCTTCTACAATTCGATATTTGACGTTTGAAAACCTTGATCTGCCGGTTGCAATACGATTCCATTGATCTCCTGTCCAAATGGAAAAATTCCAGAATACTGCACCAAGATGTTCAGTAGAACGATAGTGCAGACTTAATCTAACACCCTTCCCAGAGCGAATCTCGTCCCCCTTTGTGGGATGAATATCAAGCTTTTCAATAATGATCGGTTCACCGTCCGATATTCCAAGATTTTGCTCGTTAGTAATCTGAGCACTGTAAGAATCACGACTTTCAAAATGGCGTCGTACTCCTTCAGTAGTTGTTCCCACGAACTCAATCTGTCCTTGTTCCAAAAGTAAACATCTATTGCATATTGATTGAACCAGATGCATGTTATGACTCACAAGAACAAGGGCTCTCCCCTTTTGGAGATAGTCCATCATGTGCGTTACACATTTTCGCCTGAACCCCAAATCTCCCACAGCTAAGATTTCGTCAACCAGCAACAAATCAGGTTCCAACTGGGCCGCTATGGAAAAACCGAGACGCACACGCATCCCGGACGAATACGTCGAAACCGGAGCCTCTAGAAAATCTCCAATTTCAGCAAAATCAACAATGTCGTTGAATTTGGAATCAATCTCCTCACGACTCATTCCAAGTATGGCTCCGTTTAGATATATATTCTCACGCCCGGTCATATAGGGATGGAACCCGGCACCAACAGCAATTAAGGCACCAACCCTTCCTTTGACCATGATCTCGCCTTTGTCCGGCGGGAATATGCCCGCAAGCAACCTTAGAAGGGTCGTTTTCCCGGAACCGTTTACACCAATCAAACCTAAAGCTTCGCCCTTTCGTAATTCAAAACTAATATTGTCGAGGGCCCAGAATTCGTCTTTTCTGAGCTCGGCAGAGTTCGGTTTAATACCAACCAGATTTTTAGAAAGATCTACAATCCCGTGAGCCATGCTGCGTCTCAAATTTTTGCAGAATTTTTTTGAGGCATTTTTAACAGAAACAACAGCCTCGCCTTTGTCTGGTTCTTTCGCCTGTATGGTTGCTGCCATTGGTTTAGCAAGGGCCGTCATTAAATCATCCTCTCAATAATCCTATCTTCAGAAACGAAGAAAAGCCTCCAGGAAATAATGAAAACAAATAAAGATAATCCAGCACAGATAAAATAACCAGCGGGATTATACAGCTTGCCGTAGAGGATGATATCCCGGGTCGAGCACACGAGATAGGTTAGCGGGTTCCATTTGATTAGTGTCTGGACAAGCGGGTTTTCAATCTTGTCCGAATATATTACGGGTGTAACCCACATCATCAGGCCCATGCCCATATTGACAATCTTGCTTACATCCACTGCTACAATTGATATCATTGAGGTAACAAGCCCGATGCCCGCGCCAAGGAAGAACATGGGTAGGGCGACCAGGGGAAAAAGTAGTATTCCCCAGCTGGGAATTACCTTAAAAGCCAATAGAACTGCGATATTCATCACAAAAGTTATTGTGAAATTTGCCAGGTGCTGGGCCGTCTGCTTAAATAGAAGGGCCTCGTGCGGGTAGTTAACCTGCATGACAAGTGCCTGCCCTGCTGACAGGGTGGCGTTTGCGGAGTTAAAGAAACCCATAAAGAGCCCCCACATAGACGTACCAATGAGGACGTAGGCTGGGTATGGTATCCCTACTTCTCCAGGGTGCAGTATTCCTGTTTTCTGTAAGAAGACCCAGGAGACTATCCCGGCGATGGGGGCAATGAATATCCATGAAATGCCGATGAATGATTTCTTGTAGCTTGCAAAAAAGTCTCTCTTAAAGAGCTGCCAAATCAGTTCTCTTGAATTAACAATATTTTTCGCCATCC
>SDBS01002880.1_pt1 | contig 17005 bp, 14 predicted proteins | sample 2277091 | NCBI WGS metagenome assembly SDBS01 (sample SAMN10404972, study PRJNA504765) | marine sediment metagenome | isolation source: marine sediment core GS10_PC15, 163 cmbsf | place: Arctic Ocean: Southern Knipovich Ridge | collected 2010 | reverse complement strand
TCTGGAAAGTTCCGTGCAGCATTTCGTCAAGAGCCGCCCGGAGCAAATCCGTCGATCCGTCAGTTTTCGTCAGATGACCGATGCTGAAAGGGCCGACATTATTCGCCGGGCCCGCCGCATGGCCAATCTCTCAAGCTGCAGCCTCAATGAAGTCGCCAAGCGATTGGCTACTAAAACCGGCCGGGCCGTTGAGACGATTCGATATACGATTCGCAAGTATGATAACGAGTACCCTGATCGCGCGATTTTTCCAGATATGTCATCGCCTCTTGAAGATGATCGCAAGGCGATTATTTACGACTCTTTTTTGCATGGCGAGACGGTTTCAAGGCTTGCCCGCAAATACAAACGCACCCGTGGAAGTATTTATCGTGTCATCAACGAGATGCGTGCCCAGCAGCTGCACCTGCGTAAAATCGGCTTTATGTACAATGCGCAGTTCGACCTGCCCAATGCCGACCAGATCATTCTCGTCGATCAGCCTGAGCCTAAGCCAGGTGCGAGGGCCGCAAAGACCGTTAAGGCTCCGCCGGATCTTCCGGCCTACCTGAAATCACTTTATGAGGTTCCTTTGCTGACCATTCATTTGGAGCGATGGCTTTTCCGCAAGTACAACTACCTCAAGTACAAAGCGGAAAAACTTCGCCAGCAAATAGACATGACGCACATTCGCACCTCGCAGCTCAAGAAGATCGAGACTTTGCTGGTCCAGGCCAATATCGTTAAGAACCAGATCGTCCGGTCGAATCTTCGTCTGGTGGTTTCCATCGCCAAGAAACACCTTGGCGGGCCGCAGACATTATTCGAGCTGATTAGTGACGGCAATGTTTCGTTGATGCAGGCTGTGGAGAAGTTTGACTACGCACTGGGTAATCGTTTTTCTACTTACGGCTCGTGGGCCATTATCCGCAATTTCGCTCGGTCGGTTTCAAAAGAGCGTTACCAGCTTGACCGATTCTCGACGAGTTTTGAAAGCGTGCTGGATATCGCCGCTTCGCTGAGGACGTACGATCCGAACGAATTTAATATTTCCGAATTACGCGAGTCCATAGATTCGGTTCTTATTCAATTATCGCCGAGAGAGCGAACGATCCTCATAGATCACTACGGCCTGGATGAACACGGGCAGGTAAAAACCTTCGAACAGCTAGGCAAACGCCTGGGCCTCTCGAAAGAGCGGGTCCGTCAGATTGAAGTAAACGCCTTGCAAAAACTCCGCCAGATCATGCACACTTCCAAAGCCGATTTACTGGGCTGAGTGGTAACGATTTGACGTGCAATCAATCACGCGCCCTGCTTACTTGGCGGCCGTCCACATTTTTAGGTGCGTGATTTACTTGTTGGGCCGCGCCCGTATAAAAGCATTGCGGCAAACAAAGCACCGGCTGCCAGGAGCATCAACGCACGTCTGAGCGGAGCCCGCGTAAGACGATCACCCATTGCGATAATCCACGGCGGGGGAGCTGCCGGATAAGCTGCCGGTGGCGGAGTGAAAATCGCCGGGGGCGCAGGTCTTGGCGCGGTAGGGTCAATCGCGACTAGTTCCGACCGAGGCAACAGCCCGAGTTGGCTTCTGGCAAGACGCTGTGTGAGAACCTCATCCGATTCGCCGGTGGTGATCATCTTTTCCTGTGCTTGGAGTAATTGTTCAGCGCAGGCGAGGTCCGCTTCGAGGCAGTCGCGTTGATAGTTGGCATTGAGAAGACGGGCGTAGGTGGGCAGAAGTAGCACGCATGCGAAAATACCAAGCGCAGCGGCCGCCCAGGCGGCGGATATCACCGCCCGGGCAAGCCGGCTGTAACTTGTATCGTTAACCTTTGTTCCAGGTTGAACTGCCATAGACTGCTTTTGCTCCCAGTTGTTCTTCGATGCGCAGCAACTGGTTGTACTTGCATACGCGGTCGGTTCTGCTCGCTGAGCCTGTCTTGATCTGGCCGGTGTTTCGGGCAACCGTCAGGTCGGCGATGGTGCTGTCTTCGGTCTCGCCTGATCTGTGGCTGACAACGGCCGTCCAGCCATTACTCATCGCCAGGTCAATCGCAGCGAGTGTTTCGGTCAGCGTGCCGATTTGGTTGAGTTTGATAAGGATGCTGTTTGCACACTTTTCGGCAAGGCCTCTTTCGAGGAACTTGATATTTGTTACGAACAGGTCATCGCCGACGAGTTGGATCTTATCGCCGAGTTTGGCGGCAAGTTTCGCCCAGCCGGCCCAGTCATCTTCTCCAAGGCCATCTTCGATGCTGCGGATCGGGTACTTATCGCACCATGATGACCAGATGTCGATCAACTCATCGGAAGTTGCAATTCGCGAGGGGTCGGATTTGAAAAAGCAGTAGCCTTCTTTGCCTTGTTCCTTTGCGGCGTTGGCAAGTTCGCTGGCGGCCGGGTCGAGTGCGATGTACATGTCCTCGCCGGGTTTGTAGCCGGCCTTTTCGATAGCCTGTACGATCAGCTCGGGAGCTTCGTCGTTGCTCTTGAGGCTGGGTGCGTAACCGCCTTCATCGCCGACTGAGGTGTTGTAGCCCTTATCCTTGAGGACGGACTTGAGTGCATGGAAAACTTCCGTGCCCATCTGCAGGCCCTGCGAGAACGTCTCGGCTCCCCAGGGCTGGACCATAAATTCCTGGAAGTCAACGGTACCGTCTGCGTGGCTGCCGCCGTTGAGGATGTTCATCATCGGAACTGGCAGGGTTACCGCCTCGTCACCGCCGAGGTAAGCGTAAAGTGGCTTTCCCGCTGCGATGGAAGCTGCCCTGGCCACGGCCAGTGAAACGCCCAGCAACGCATTTGCGCCGAGCCTGCTCTTGTTGGCAGTTCCGTCGGCGGCGATCATCGCCTCGTCGATCCCGACCTGGTCCGTTGCGTCCTTACCTGCCAGCAGGGCGGCCAGTTCGCCGTTTACGTTGGCTACAGCCTTGGTAACGCCTTTGCCGAGGTATGTACTCTTATCCCCGTCACGAAGCTCTACGGCCTCATTTTCGCCCGTGGAGGCACCCGAGGGCACCGCAGCCCGGCCCATTACGCCATTAGCTAATACGACGTCAACCTCGACGGTCGGGTTGCCGCGTGAATCGAGTATCTGTCGACCTTTGATGGATTGAATCTTCGTGGACATAGTTGCTTCCTTTAGCTTTATCGGACTCGGATGAAAATCTGCATTAACCATATCGCCATTGATGGCTTGAAAGGACAATCATAAGGATTGCGCAGGCCCGATCAAGTGTGTTTGGCGATAGTTCCTGATTGGCCCTCGAAAATTGACGGGTTTTGGTTGATTGAACCCTTGCCATAGGCGAAAGCTGCACCTAGCATGAAATAGCAGGCGGTAGTGCTAATAACGTGGAACTGCTAGCTAGAGAGGATCTGTCAATGGACGAGTTACAGAAAATTGTGCGGTCTGCTTCGATGGCGGCCTGGTGTACCGTTATTTTCGGCGGGCTGTGGCTGACCCTGAGTTGGTTGATCTGGCTGGCGCTGCTGAATGTCCAGCCGGCCTGGCTGTTGACCTTATGGGGAGGCGGGGAGCTGACCTGGCCATTTGTCCATACGGTATTCATATGGTTCATGATGGCTGCGAAGTTGATTTTGTTCGTCTTCGTGCTGACGGCTGTGTGCCTGTCGTGCTGGGCGTGCAAACTTCGTAGGTGCTGCTGCCCAACCAGCGGAAGCGATTGACGGGGCGCCGAGAAATCAATCGAGGCCGAACTCTTTTAGCCAGTGGGCGGCTTGGCCTTGAGTGAGTCCCTTTCGTTTCTCCGGCGGTTCGGTTGGAGGGGACGTCTGCGGGTTTTGCATCTCCACCAGGGCTCGTGCGAAATCGTCGCTGCGAACGCCGTTGCACCGTCGCTTGCGAGCGGCTTGCCTGATTTCGCGGTCGGTACTTACTACCGTCAGCCGGCGGGGGGCGGAGTTTTCGGCGATCTTCGCGCATATCAGTACGTCGGCTTTGATCATGCCGGAATAGATCGTCTCGATTCCCTCGACAGCCATTTGCCTGGCCAGTGGTTTTCCAGGCGGCGGGCCGTCGAATACGACCGTAACTTGCTGGCCCTTGGCGGAGAGTATCGTCAGCAATTTGCAAAGTCCGCCCCGGCCTACGTCTCGCCCTACGTCGGCCATCGCAAAGATCAGATTGTTGCCGTCGATGAGGAATGGCATGGCCGCAATGATACTCTATTGAAGCAGTTAACGCTCGCGTCGGGTTTTCTCACGGTGATAGTAGGGCATCTCGGCCGGGGTAACCTCCGCCCACAGACCTCGCCCGCCTTTGATGGCAGCGCGCTCGAGGCGGCGGAAGTTGGCTTTGTGCGTGTGGTCATATCGCGGATCGGCGTAGGCATATCCGGAGCTGACCAGCATGCGGTTAAGCATCTCGCTATCAGGTAAGATCACATAAGCTAACAGGCGGTCGTGCTTGTCGCGAGTTTGGTTATGTTCGAGCTGGAGACTAACGATCTTGCCTGCAACCTGGCTGCGGGTAAAGTCGCTCGCCTCGGGACCGAAATGCTGGACGGGTGTATTGGCCTTGACCGTCTCGGGAGTATCGACGCCCCAAAGGCGGATTCGCGTGTTGGGGTACTTGCCGTCGGCAATGGCGATGTCGATCGTGTCGCCGTCGATAACGCGGACAACCCTAAACGATTGGCCGTCATATTTGGCGAGATCGCTGACGGGTGCCATGCCGAAAATGCCAGCTCGGTCTCCGAAGAATATCGCCAGTAAAACTCCGGCTATAATCGCTCCCAGTGCCGCCCGGCGCAGTGCGTATCTCATGCGTCTTCGCGGGGTCGACATCTTGGCGGGTCGTTTGTATTTGCCGGCCATGCGAGATTCTTACCTGGTGCGGTTTCTAATCGAAACGAGTGAAAGTTTTCCGTCAGTTGTCTTACTTCTTACGCGTTCTCTTGGCGGCCTTCGCTGACTTTGTTTTGGTTGCCTTGGCCTTGGCGGTTTTTTTAGCGACCTTGGCTTTTTCCACCTTTTTGCCGCCGAGGTTAAACGCATCGTGGACGATCCGCAGTGCCTGTTTGCCTTGCTCGCGGGCGATGAGGCAGGAAATCTTAATCTCGCTGGTGGTGATGTTCTGGATGTTAATTTTCTCGCCGGCCAGTGCAGCGAACATGGTTTCGGCGACGCCGGTGTGCATTCTCATGCCCATGCCGACGACGGATACCTTGGCGAGATGGCTTTCGTAGATAGCCTCGCAGCCGAGCTTGTCGCACAGCTTGCCGACGACTATTTTCGCATCCGGCAGGTCGGGGCTGTCGATCGTAAACGATACCGTCGCGATCTTGTCGGTTACGGTCTGGATGATATCATCGACTACGATATCCGCCGCAGCCAGCGTGTGGAAAACGCGTGCGACTATGCCGGGCTTGTCCTTAACCTGGCGAAGGGTGATACGCGAAAGTTTGTCCTTGAGGGCGGCACCGCTTACTACGATCCGCTCCATTGATTCTGTTGAGGCCACGATCATCGTTCCTTTTTTGTTGTTCAAGCTGCTCCGCACATGCAACGGCACGTTGTATTTCTTGGCGAATTCGACCGCGCGGTTATGCAGCACGTTGGCTCCGAGGCTCGCAAGTTCGAGCATCTCGTCATAGCTAATTTTGTTAACTTTGCGGGCGGTGGGGACAATTCGCGGGTCGGCGGTGAATATGCCGTCAACGTCCGTGTAGTTCTCGCAGACTTCGGCCTTCAGCGCCGCCGCCAGTGCTACGAGCGTTACGTTGCTGCCGCCGCGGCCCAGCGTTGTAATGTGGCCTTTTTCGGTAACGCCCTGGAAGCCGGCTACGATTACGATCCGCCCGGCGTCGAGCTGCTCGTGAATCTTGCGGACGTCTATTGAGCGAATCTTCGCCTTGGTGTGGGCGGCGTCGGTCAGCATGCCGATCTGCCCGGCCGTGAAGCTTATCGCCGGCGAGCCCATGTCGTCCATCGCCATCGCCATCAGCGAAATCGTTACCTGCTCACCGGAGGCAAGTAGCTGGTCCATCTCGCGCTTTGCCGGCCGCCTCGATACCTGGTCGGCGAGATCGGTCAGACGGTCGGTAGATTTGCCCATCGCCGAGACGACCATTACGACCTGATGGCCTGCCTTTTGCGTGCGAATCGCTCTGCGGGCAGCGGTGCGTATTTTCTCGGCGTCGGCTACGCTCGTGCCGCCAAATTTCATAACTACAATGCTCATCGTGATCCTTTTTAAGCAGCGGGTTTACTCGTTGCGCCCCGGCCTGCTTGGATCGCATACGATAATAGAAAAGCCACCTCCAGCCAAGCCATTGTTTGCCAGCCACCCGCGAATAAAGCTCTCGCCGCCGGCGTATATACCAAAAAGCGAATACTTGCTAGCGGCGATAAAACAGAGGACAATCCCGATATGAATGAATTACCCGGTGAATCAATGGATGTTGGCCAGCCCCCGAAGCTGCGCAAAAAGGGCCACAAGCTCAGAAATGCTCTGATCGTGATCGGGGTTCTTATTTCACTGATCCTTTATGGGGCGGGTCCAGGTATTAACAACTGGGCTAAATCTAATCAGCGACAACTCCAGTCCGAGCTCGATGCCATCGCCGCTCGCGGCGAGCCGATTACCTGGGCTGGACTCCAGCCGGAGCCTGTCCCCGACGACCAGAATGCAGCACTGCTGTACAAGCAAGCTTTTACTTATCCCATAGTCTCTGGCGAGGATGAAGAAACCCAACGGCTGCAGAGAATTGCTAAGGAATTTAAGAAAGATTTCTGGATAAGAACTTCCTATAGAGAGGATGTCGCTGAAATACTCCGTCAAGCCCAACCTGCAATAGAACTGTGCCGCCGCGCAAGGCCTCTTTCCAGAGAGGACTGGGGATGTGACTATTCACAGCCGGCAGTAGAAATGGATTTTGTTCAATTCAAAGATGTTGACTTTATGTCCGCTGTTTTGTCCCTGTCTGCCCTAGAAGCCCACGATGACGGCGATGATGAAAAAGCTCTTGGTTACTTACTGGATAATCAACGCCTCTCAATATCCCTATACAGCGAGAGATTTATTATTCCTTATTTACTGAGCTGTAAATGTAGTTACAGGACGTTTTCTGTCCTCGAGAATATTGTACCCACGCTTGATATTACGGCCGGCTCGGCCGGGCGCGAACAAGCAGACATCGTATTGGCGAACCTTACTGATGAATCTGTCGTTTCGCAGGCATTGATAAATGCATTGATCGGTGAAAGATGTTTTTTATTAGACATTGCAGACCAGATTAAGCGTGATGAAATCTTTGCCGAAGAAATCGAAAAGCCTTCGACAAGACTTGTCAGATGGGTCATTGCCTTCAATGAATTAATCCTGGTTCGCAATGCTACATTAAACATAGAAGCTTTTAAGTTTGATACCTGCCCGTCGGCAATAAAAGCTCTTCCTGAGCCTGTTCCAGAATATACAGATCCGATACGAAGCAGGATATATTTTTTGGCCATTGGCTTACAATATGATTCCATGGATCAGACCTGCGAATTTCATTTTAGAAATATAGCAGAACGTCGCATGGCTGCGACAGCGTTGGCGATGCGGATGTATGAAGTGGATCATGGTGCCAGGCCGGAGTCGCTGGAACAGCTTGTACCGGATTACCTCCCGGCCGTGCCGGATGACCCGTTCTTCGACGGTAAGCGGAAAATCTCATACGCACCCGATACCGACAAGCCCGTTCTCTACAGCGTCTGGCTTGATGGCGAAGATGACGGGGGGCAATACACAACTTATGCCGATGGTGACGGTGTAGACATAGATGAGTCGCCGGACCTGGTATTCTTTCTCAACGGTGATAGGCCCACGAAAACTCCGGCCCCGAACGAGGCCCAAACCCAGCCCGTCTCGGCGGAGGTAGACTGACGGAAACACTTTTACCGACGCGCTTTCCGCACTTACCGCACTGTCAGGAAGAACTCCATCATCTCGCAGCCGCGTTCGATGTGCAGGTCAGAGTCGTTGGCGGTCTCTTCGTCGAATGTCTGCTCGGTGAGAACCGAGCGGACGTCCTTCCCGGCCAGCGCAAACGGCACGGCGTCGTAGGTATGAGTGCGGACCTTGACGGGCGTGGGGTGGTCGGGCAGTACGAGAATTCGCCAGTCGTCGCCCTCGGCCTGGAGGCGTTTTAGCACCGGGCCGACAACGTGCTTGTCGATCTGCTCGATGGTCCATACTTTCTGTTCGGCATTGCCGTTATGCCCGGCCTCGTCGGGGGCTTCCACATGTACGCATACGATGTCAAAATCGCTAATGGCATCGACGGCCGCAGTGCCCTTGCCGGCGAAGTTGGTTTCGACGTAGCCGGTAGCGCCCTCGACATCGATAAGCTCCCACTCAATAAGTGTCGCTAATCCGCGAACCAGATCAACCGCAGCTACAACCGCGCCGCGCTTGCCGTACTTCGTTTCGAATCTTTCGAGTTGCGGCATCTTACCTTCGCCCCATAGCCAGATATCAGTGGCGGGATTTTCGCCGAGGTCTTTCCGCACGGCGTTAATATCGCTGCCGGAGAGGATGTTGTGGGCCTTATCGGCAATTTCGCGAAGCAGCTTGGCGCCCTTGCCGACGGGCAGATGCTTGGCGGCCGGCTTGGTGAGAATATCGTGCGGCGGGGTGGTGGTAACGTTCATCTCGCCTTTATAGGTCATTAAATGACGGTAGCCCACGCCCGGCCAGAAGCGAATCTGCTCGTTAGCGAGCATGTCGTTGAGCTGTTCGATAATGGCGTTGGCTTCGGCGTTGGAGATATGCCCGGCGGTGTTGTCGGCCATGATTCCTTCGATAATAGAGACCAGGTTGCACCTGAAGATCCACTCGTCGTCATCAACTTTAAGGCCCATGGCGGCAGCTTCGAGCGGGGCACGGCCGGTGTAGTAATCGGCTGGGTCGTAACCCAAAAGCGATAGGATCGCCACGTCCGACCCGCAGGGCATGCCCTTGGGTACGTTGTGAACCGTGCCGCACTTGCCGTTGGCGGCTATCCAGTCCATGTTGGGCGTTTTGGCGGCCTGGAGGGGCGTCTTGCCGTCGAGTTCACTTAGCGGGGTGTCGGCCGCTCCGTCGGGGATGATGATTGCGTATTTCATGTTTGTCACGCCATGATCTGCTCGGGATGCTCGTCGACGATCCCGATGCATGTGGTGGGGTTAACGATAACTTCCAGTGAATCGATTTGCGAAATCGCGGCCCGCACGTTGGCCTCGCGAGCTTTGTAAGTTGTAATCACCAGTGGCACGCCGCAGCCGGAGTCGGACTCTTCATGCTGGAGGACCGAGCAGATGGAAATGTCATTTTCGCCGAGTATCGACGCTATCTTGGCAAGCACGCCGGGGCAGTCCTTGCAGTTGGCGCGGATGTAGTATCGGCTGTTGACGGCCTCGACGGGCAACTGGTTGGCGGGGTCGCAAAGGTCCGGCCAGGTCAGCAGGTTGGTAAACGTCTTATGTGCAAGGCCCGTTGCGATGGCCGCGATATCTGCCAGCACGGCTGAGGCTGTTGGCATTCCGCCTGCCCCCCGGCCGTAGTGCATGGTGTGGCCCGATGCGTGGCCGTAAACGCTGACGGCGTTAAATGGCCCAGAGACCCACGCCAGCGGATGATCGGTCGATATAAACTCCGGCCGGACGCGGAGGCACAGGCCGTCGTCTTGCCGTTGGGCGATGGCCAATAGCTTGATGACGTAGCCGAGTTCCTTGCCGTATTCGACGTCGCACAGGTCGAGCGTGTCGATTCCCTGTACGGAAATCTTTTCGAAGTCGATCTGCTTGCCAAATGCCAGTGAGGCCATGATTGCCAGCTTGTGGGCCGAGTCGCCGCCGCCGACGTCGAGTGTCGGGTCAGCTTCTGCGAGGCCGGCTTCCTGAGCTTCGGCGAGGGTGGCCTGGTATTGGCTGCCCTTGGTGGTCATCTCGGAAAGTATGTAGTTGCACGTTCCGTTTACGATGCCGTAGACGGCGTCGATGCGATTTGCGATCAGCCCGTCGGTAAGTGCGCGGATAATCGGTATGCCGCCGGCGCAGCTTGCCTCGAAACCGATGCAGGTGCCGTTTGCACGGGCGAGGGCGTAAAGCTCCGTCCCGTGATAGGCCAGCAGAGCCTTGTTGGCCGTGACGACGTCTTTACCTGCGGCGATGGCCTTTTCGATAACCGTCTTGGCGATGGTCGTCCCGCCGATCAATTCGACGATGACGTTTACTCGCTCATCGGCGAGGACGGCTTCGAGGTCGTCGGTTAGCAAACTTTCGTCAAGCCCGAGGGCCCGCGCGTTTGTAAGATCCAGATCGCAGATGTGCAGCAACTCGACGGATGGGGCTATGCGACTACCGAGAACATCCCGCTCGTCAGTAAGCAGTTGCGCTACCGACCCGCCGACAGTTCCGCATCCGATGATTGCTACGCCCAAAGTTGATTTATCGACAGCCATAAGTATCTCCAAGACAATAGGAGAATCCTACGGCTACAAGGGGGTTAGATCAAGTCCGAGCAATCATTTGATCGCTTTTGATTGCAGATGCTAGTCGCCGCCGAGGAAAACCGGCTGGCCTGTCGATCTGCTTTCGATGGCTGCATTGCCAATTTCAGACGCCTTAAAGGCGTCGTAGGCGGTTGAGTTTTCGGGCCGGGTTTTGTTGATGATCGACTCGGCGAAGTGGTCTATAGCCCACAGCCAGCCCTTATCGAACATATAGCTGAGATGCGGGCCCTTGCCGGATAGGAACGCCACCAGCTCGTCGTGGTCGGGCTTGTCGGCGTCGGCGGGATCGTTGTATCGATTTCTCAGCTCCCAGCCCATCTTGCAGATGTCATACACTGCCTGGCTGCCCTGTTTTTCGAAGAGGTACTTTTGCAGGTACGAGTTATCTGGATGCGTGTGGCCGGGGAATGTATATACCGGCTGGTAATCTTCATAGCCGAAAGTCCGCAGCTCGGCGTATTGATCGACGATGATCCCGCCGTGTTGCTCGGTAACAACTTCCAGCCGCTCTTTGGGTAGGTCCAGAGTGGTGTAGCCGCTGCCCATGATCGTAGCTACGCAGCCGTTGGTGAACTTGATGGCGATGGCTTCATCGTCGTCGCGGGAATCTATGCAGTAGACCGACGCAGCCTCGGAATCGGTTAGGAACCTCAGCAGATCGAAGATGTGGCATATCTCGACGATAACGCGGTATCCCGGCGGGAAGTTTCTGCCCCAGGCGAAGGTGTAGTTGTCTGTAACGCGATAGTGAATATTCCTCGCGCCACCTTTTTCGGTGATGATTTTCTTGGCCAGTTGGTAAGCGGGCGCGAACCGCCGGTTAAAACCGACCGCCACGAACTTGCCCGCCTTGGCGGCAGCATCGGCGACGGCCTTGCATTCGTCGGCCGTTTTGGCAAGCGGCTTTTCCACATACACATTCTTGCCGGCCTGGACGGCCGCAATCGAAAGCGGGCCCTGAGTATCTTCGTGCGTAGCTACGACGACGGCCTGAATCTCCGGGTCTGCCAGCATCTCGGTGTAATCCGTCGTGGTGTTGGGGATTTTATACTTGTCGGCCATGCTGGAAAGGAGGGCCTCGTCCAGATCGCACGCCGTTTTAAGGTGAACGTGCGGCGCTCGCGTGAGATTGGGCAAATGTTGAGACTGGGCAATTCCGCCAACGCCTATGATCCCAAAAATAGCCTTTTCCATTGGCTTGGCCTTTCGGTTATCTCGATTCTAAATCTCGGGGGCTTCAAGTGGTTCTGGGCAGTGTTCCCGCCGGCCACAATCGTCGCAATGACAGCCGGAGAAGACGCTCTCGAGCATGTCAGCCACCGGGTCGATAAGTTCAATCTGATCGGTCCATATTCCAGCTTCAAAGTTACGGCGTCTTTCGCTTTTGGCTCCCAGGCCGGCGCCCGTCAGGTTCGCCGATCCCAGGTACATCCACTTGCCATCGGCGATGACAACTTTTGCGTGGTTCCTGGTGCATCGCCGCATATCCAAAGTTTCGGGGATGCCTTCCTTGAGCCGCTCGAGAAACGGCCCAGACGGAATCGAACTGTGCAGCAATTGGATTTGCACTTGGCGGGCGGCGAGTTTGTCGAAGATGTCCAGTATGCTCTCGGCCCGGCCGTTGCTAGGTAAGTGAATGTTCTTGGCGTCGGCGGTGGCTATAAAAAGCCTGCGTTTGGCCAAGGCGAACAATTCGCCGAGCACCTTTTTCAGGTGATCGCTGTTTAGGACAAGTTCAACCATGTCACTCCGCTGATTTTATCGCTGGTTTGGCGGAATCCTGTACTGGGGAGTAATGCCTATCGTCTGTCTCAAGTAGTGATAGACGTTTCTTGAGTAGTAGTCGCTGACGGCCGAGCCGGGGGGGCAAATTTCGTCTATCTTATCGCGATCTTCCTGAGTGATCTCAACGTCCAGTGCCTTAAGTGAGCTTTCGAGATGTTCCATCTTACTCGGGCCGGTGATCGCCGATGAGATAAATGGCTGACCCATTACCCACGCCAGCGCAAACTCTGCAAGCGTTACCCCTTTTTGGTCGGCGAGAGGTTTGAGCTGTTCGATTCTTTTGAGTGCCTCAGGTGTCAGTCGCATGTTCATGCTGGAAAATCGTGAGCCCTCTGGCCCGGTCCCGTCGGAGTTATACTTACCCGAGAGAATTCCGCCTGCAATTGGTGCCCAGGGGATAATGCCCAGCCCGTGCCGGTCGCAGGTCCACATCAACTCATTTTCGATGGAGCGATCCAGCAGATTATACGGCGGCTGTTCACTTATCGGACGCACCCAGCCGTAACGATCTGCCAGCATTACAGCCTCTGCTATCAACGCCGGAGCCCACTTGCTCACGCCTACATACCTGGCCTTGCCGGATCGGACAATGTCATCGAGGGTCTTCATTACCTCATCCAGCGGGGTTCTTCGGTCCATAACGTGGATCTGATACAGGTCGAGGTAATCGGTTTTCAGCCTGCCAAGCGACGCTTCGAGATTCAGCATTATTGCATATCGTGAGGTGTTCCTGAATTGGTTAGGCCCAGCGCCCATCCCGCCGCCTACTTTCGTAGCGAGAATTACCTGGTCGCGCTTGCCATCGGCAAGAGCTTCGCCGACAATCTGCTCGCTAATGCCTTTTTCCTTTTTTGGCCCGTACACATTGGCAGTGTCGAAGAAGTTGATACCAGCGTCGATCGCGGCGTGCATGATGTGAACCGATTCGGCCTGGTCAGTTTTGTCGCCGAAATTCATGCATCCAAGACAGAGTGAAGATACCCGCATGCCGGTTCGTCCGAGATTCTTGTAACGCATCAAATCAAATCCTTATTGGCTAAAATGAGTGTTTGTAGTATTGGTTCAGGGTAATTTGTGGGACATCAAGACTACCCCTCTTGTAGAGCAGGTGGAAGGAAATTCGAGTAAATGATGCGAATTTGCCCGATATTCAGTGATCGCAGCGCGATTTGTGAAAGTGCGTTGATTGGGTGGGAGTGTCTTGACGAATCGGCAGTTGGCGATGAAAATGCTCACCGAAGGAGCGTGTTATGTCAGACATTCAGGCCGAGATACCCAAATTAATTCAGTTGAGCGATGGGATACGCGTCCGCCAGGAGATAGATAATATCGCCTGGGTAGATATGGGCGGTTTCGCAATTGTTGTCGATGCTCTTGAGCACGTCGAAAAAGCCGACGAGGTTTTCGCAGCTATCGATCACGATCTGAGACAGACGCCGCTTCGGTATCTGATAAACACTCACACGCATTATGACCACGTAGCACTCAACGATGCTTTTAAAGAGCGATACGGCTGCGAGATCCTAAACGCCGAGACCGCCGACATCGGCCCGGATGGTAAATGGCTCGAAGGCAGTGATCGTCGCGCGTTGATCCTGCCAATGCCAGGCTGTCATACCGATCAGGACTTGATAATCTGGTGCGAGCCGGACCGCGTGCTGTTTGTCGGCGATATTTTCGGCTGGGGGCTGATCCCGCTGATCGCCCAGCTCAGACAGGCCAATACGCAGCATCTTGTCGATACCTACCAGCGGCTGATCGATTTCGATGCGGAGGTCGTCGTGCCCGGCCACGGTCCAATGGCGACGCCTGCAGATTTGGCGAGGTGGCAGGAATACTTCCATTGGCTCGTCGGTGAGGTCGCATCGGCCGTCGCAGCAGGAGCAGACGACGCGCAAATAATCGACGAAATCCCTCCGCCGGCCGATATGCTTAACTGGTGGCGTTTCGTTGCCCGCAAGCACGCCGATTGTATCGAGAGAATCGCCAAGTCGATTCGGCGCGGTTGGCTGGGCGGCAACTAGCAGGGCAGGCAAATGGACGATAGCGGCCTATACATCGCGATTTTTCACCTCGCCGATTGCCAAACGATCCAGGTCGGCCAGTTTGGCAAGTTTGATTTCCCCGCAGGCTTCTGGCTTTACGTCGGCTCGGCGCAGCGAAATCTCCAGGCCCGCCTCGACCGCCACGGCCGGCGCGATAAGCTACTCCGCTGGCACGTCGACTACCTCTCCACGCGCGCGAAAATGCTCGGCGCGATCGTCATCGCCGAAGGTAAGAAAATGGAATGCCAGATCGCCGCAAAACTCTCGCGACGGCTCGACAGGCCGATCCCTCGCTTCGGTGCTAGCGACTGCAAATGCGACGGCCATCTTTTCTACAGCCCTATCTTCCCCGGCGGCGATCTTATTCCAATCGCGTGACGCGGCCGGCTTGCCGGCTATAATGCACGCATGAATACCAACGAACTTACGATCCTGCTCAAAGGCGGCAAGGGCAACGACGAACTCCGCGAAAAAATCCTCACCCTTGCACCAGGCGCGAAATTTCTCACCGGCGATGACATCGAACGCGACGAATCACTGCTCGCCGGCGTCGATATCATTTACGGCACGATTAGCCCATCGCAGTTCCCCAGCGCTGAAAAATTAAAGTGGCTCCAGACGCTCGGCGCGGGCGTATCGTGGACGCAAACGCCCGAAGTGCTCGCTCACCCTACGGTGATAACGAACGCACGCATACACGCCGTGCAGATTTCCGAACACGTGTTCGGCCTGCTGCTGATGCTGACTCGCAGACTCGACAAAGCCGTCCGCTGGCAGGCTGGCCGCCAGTGGAAGGAACCCGAAATGGATGAGATGGTTTCCCTGCCGGGTAAGACGCTGTGCGTACTCGGCCTGGGCGTAATCGGCCGGCGGTGTGCAATGCTTGGCGCCGCCCACGGCATGCGTGTAATCGGCGTAAAACGCAATTGCGCGGCCACTGACTTCGTGGATCACGTAGAAAAAATCTACACGCCGGACCAGCTCGTCGAAGCCTTCGGGCGAGCCGATATTGTTATGAACCTCATGCCAGGCACGGCCGAGACTTACCAGATGATTTCCAAGCGGCAGTTCGATGCCATGCCCGACAGTTCCTACTTCCTCAACGCCGGTAGGGGGGCCACTGTCGATACCGACGCGCTCATCGAAGCTCTCCGATCAGGCAAGCTCGCCGGGGCCGGGTTGGATGTTATGGACCCCGAGCCGCTCCCGGCCGGCCATCCGCTGTGGAATGCGCCCAATGTGATTATCACCGCGCATTATTCTGGCGTTGTGGATACCTATTACACGCAGACGAAGCGGCTGTTCCTGGAAAACTTCGCGAGGTTCCTGGCCGGAGAATCACTAGAAAGTGTGATTGATAAGAAGGCGGGATATTAGCGGGGGCGGTCTATAAAAAAGTTGAGCCCCGGCCGAGAGCGCTGCACATCAAATAATGGCGCGCTGGCATTCGGCCAGAGCCTCTGGTCTAAAAGCGAATTATATTAAGCGTCGGCGGTACCTAGGCGGGCAGCCTTTGCTGCGTCGCGTACTTCGCGGCGGACGCGTTCTTTGGCCTTGCGGAAGCGGTTTACCTTACGCGTCGAAATTTGGTTAGCAAGTCGCAGATCAAGTCTGGTGCGTCGGCGTCCCATTTTCTGTCCTTTCGTTACTTCTATCGAGCCGCAGATTGTACAGCCCGATCACTCGCTTGGCAAGGGCGTCTTATGCCAAATCTTCGAAAAAAAACGTTTTTAATATCATGGAAGCTTGAATGTCCAGATTTCGCCGGTTCTTAGTAGCACGCCCTACAAGAAAATCCGGATGCTCCAATCGTCGGCAACCGGTTCGACAAGCTCACCGCAAGAAGTTGCCAACCCTACTTAAGACTATTCACCCAACTTGGCAACGGTCAATCTCACAGATACTTGCCGCTGTTTCTCAATACCGCCATTTGTGGAATTGCATTGCATTGAGGGGCTCCTAGATTGACTATGTAAACGTCTTCAAATCACCAAGTTTTCACATGGGGCAAATGAACGATGGCCTTCAGTTTGAAAAGCATTTTGGCTCAGCGAATGAATCGTCAGTGCCTGACAGCGCCGTTAAAGACTCCTAGTCAATATCTGGCGCTATTTAGATTACTTCAGCCGGTTTCTACAATATTTTTTACTCGCCCTGGAGATCCACCAAGCCTTCGGCCAAGGTCCATATTTAATGATGCGCGTGAGGCCGACAAGCTTAGGTCCGCAAGAACGATAATCAAAGGTCGCTTCCTGGGCAACGGAATCGGCTATGTCCTGGCTGAGGACTTATGGATGTATGCAAATACATTCAGACGTCCCGTCAAAAGCCTCAGCGAAAATCAACAGACGGTCTTGCGAACTTTAGAAACTACCGGCCCGCTTGCCCCACGACAGATCAAAGAAGAGACCGGGCTGCTCAACAAAGAGATCATGCCAGCATTGCACCGCCTCCAAAAGGCCTTTGTGGTATACGAAGATCAGATAGACACAGATTGGGAGCGAGCATGGTATTACTTTCCCTCGGAATGGCCGGAAATATCACTCTCAGAAGATGGGTTCCAGTTGGCTGCAAGTGGGGTACTGTTGAGGTTCCTGGAAGGGCATGTTTTTGCAACATTCGAGCAGATTAAAGACTGGTCCCAGCTACCGGGCAGAGCTTTGACCAAGGTGCTTCAAGAAATGGAGA
>SDBS01002878.1_pt1 | contig 17012 bp, 13 predicted proteins | sample 2277091 | NCBI WGS metagenome assembly SDBS01 (sample SAMN10404972, study PRJNA504765) | marine sediment metagenome | isolation source: marine sediment core GS10_PC15, 163 cmbsf | place: Arctic Ocean: Southern Knipovich Ridge | collected 2010 | reverse complement strand
TCGCACCTTATATAATGGTAAACCAGGAATTCGTTTTCGCAGCCCAGAAAAAATAATTGAGGAAATAGATTTGTTGGTCAAAAATTATAAGGTTAAAAATATCAAGTTTCTTGATGAACTTTTCGCTATTAACGAAGAAAGGGTTGATCATATTTGTGATTTAATTATCCAAAGAGGATATGATTTGAATATCTGGGCTTATGCCAGGATAAATACAGTAAATGAGAAAATGCTTAATAAAATGAAACGAGCAGGTATACACTGGCTTTGTTATGGAATTGAAGCGGGAAGTAAAAAAGTTCGTGAAGGAGTGGCTAAAAGAAATTTTGGTCAGGAGGAAATAAAAAAAGTCATAGAGATGACTCACCGAGCGGGTATTTATGTAATTGGGAATTTTATCTTCGGTCTTCCCGATGATGACTTTGAAACAATGCAAGAAACCTTAGATATGGCAAAAGAACTGAATTGTGAATATATAAATTTTTATACAACTATGGCTTATCCTGGTTCTCAATTATATGACGATGCAATAAGACAAGGAATTGAATTGCCTGATACCTGGTTGGGTTATACTCAACTAAATGAAGAAACCTTGCCATTACCAACAAAACATTTATCTGGTAGAGATGTTTTACGGTTCAGAGATAAGGCATTCAGAGAATATTATACTAATCCAAAATATCTGAAAATGATTGAAGAAAAATTTGGGGTAGAAGCTATATCTAATATTAAAGAAATGTTAAAGTATAAAATTAAAAGAAAATTTGCTTAACTAAAAATTATGATTATTAGTAAAACGCCTTTTCGTGTTTCATTTTTTGGTGGAGGAACAGATTATCCTGTTTGGTATAAAAAAAACAACGGGGCAGTCTTATCTACAACTATTGATAAATACTGTCATCTTACTGTTAGATATCTACCTCCATTTTTCCCCCATAAACATCGAATTATTTATTCCAAGATTGAAATGGTTAAGAATGTAAATGAGATTCTTCATCCAGTAGTTAGAGCGGCTCTAAAGTTTTCTAAAATCAATAAAGGGATGGAAATCCATCACGATGGAGATTTACCAGCCCGAACTGGTTTGGGCTCAAGTTCATCTTTTTCTGTAGGATTGCTTAATTCTCTTCATGCCCTAAAAGGAACTATCCCCTCAAAATCCCAGTTATCTAAAGAAGCAATTTATATAGAAAGAAATATTCTTAAAGAAAGTGGCGGCATTCAAGACCAGATTGCTGCAGCTTATGGCGGTTTCAACAAGATAACTTTTGATGGGACTGATGGATTTAAAGTGAGACCAATAACAATAAAAAAAGAGAGGGTAAAAGAGTTGGAAAACCATTTAATGCTATTTTTTACTGGAATTTCACGATTTGCTTCCGATATTGCCAAGAAACAGATTAAGAACACTCCCAATAAAAAAAAGGAGCTAACTCTTATGTATCAAATGGTTGATGAGGCAATAAATATTTTGGACGGGAAAAGAGATATTTTAGAATTTGGGAAATTACTTAATGAAACTTGGGAATTGAAAAAGAGTCTTTCTAATAAAATTTCCAATCCATTTATTGATAATATTTATAAAACTGCTCTCCAATCAGGTGCGACAGGAGGAAAACTTTTAGGAGCAGGAGGAGGAGGATTTTTACTTTTATTTGTCTCACCAAAAAACCAGCAAAAAGTGAGGAAAGCATTAAAAGATTTACTAGAAGTTAAATTTAATTTTGAAAACGAAGGCAGTCAAATTATTTATTACAGCCCTGAGGCCGAAGTTTAAAAAACAAAAGTATTAAAAAAAATTAATTTTTAACATTTAAAATCATATGCCAAAAAAAAATATTAGTGAATTAAAGAAAAAAGCCAAATATATTCGAAACCAAATATTAGATATGTGTGTTAGGGCGGGTACAGGACATGTGAATTCGTCATTTTCCTGTACAGAAATAATGGTCGCCCTTTATTATGGAGGTGTTCTTAGATTTGACCCTAAAAATCCTGAACAGGAAGACCGTGATAGGTTTATTTTGAGCAAAGGTCAATCCAGTGTAATTTTATACCCGATATTAGCTGATTTAGGCTTTTTTCCAGAAGATGAATTAAACCGATTTAACCGGGCTGAAGGAATTTTTGGAGTCCATCTACAAAATGATGTACCTGGTGTGGAAATCACTGCTGGTTCTCTTGGTCATGGTTTTGGTGTGGCTGCTGGCTTAGCTTTAGCTGCTAAAAAAAATCGAGAGCTTTGGATGACATTTGTTCTTTTAGGAGATGGTGAATGTCATGAGGGTTCAATCTGGGAAACCGCGATGTTTGCTAGTCATAACAGGCTTAACAATCTGGTCGCTATAGTAGATAGAAATCATCTTTGCGCGACTGACTTTACGGAAAGCATTGTTGGCCTGGAGCCGATGGATGAAAAATGGAAATCCTTTGGATGGAGAGTAATAAATATTAATGGTCATTCTTTTGAAGAAATTTTAAATGCCCTTCGAGGATTCCGATCAAGAAAATTTACAAGGCCCTTAGTAATTATTGCTGATACAACAAAAGGTAAGGGAGTGTCTTTTATGTCTGATGTTCCGCTCTGGCACTCTTTGGCCCCAAAAGGTCAACAAGCTATTGAAGCAAAAAATGAATTAAATAAAGAAAATAAAAATGAATAACAATTTAAAAAATATTTCAATGAGAGATGCGTTTTTTGACAGATTGTATGAGATTGCTAAAAATGATAAGGATATTATTCTTGTGTCTGCAGATATGGGGGCGCCGTCCCTTGATAAATTTAGAAAAGATTTGAGTAGTCAATTTGTTAATACAGGGATTGCCGAACAAAATACAATATTAATAGCAGCTGGATTGGCACTGGGTGGTAAAAAAGTTTTTGCATATGCAATTGCTCCATTTATTACCTTGCGGTGCTACGAACAAATAAAAATTGAGTTATCTGCTATGAATATCCCAGTAACCTTGATTGGGGTAGGAGCTGGCTTTAGTTATGATGATTCCGGACCTACCCATCATACCCTTGAAGATATTTCAATCTTGCGTGTTCTGCCAAATATGACAGTAAATAATATAACCGATAGTGTAATGGCTGCCGCCTTTGCCGATATCTCTTGCAAAATGACTAGCCCTAATTATATTCGTTTAGATAGAAAAATATTCGCCAACATCTATCAAAAAGGAGTTGATTTTTCGACTGGTCTGACTGTTTTAAAAGAGAGCAACGATATCTATATTGTTGCTACTGGCAACATGGTCCATCAAGCACTTGAAGTTTCTCAAGAACTTAAAAAACATTCCCTTGAGACAGGAGTGATAGATTTACATACTTTTCCTATTAACGAAAAAGTATTTTTAGAAGCTATAAGTAACGCAAAGAAAATAATAACTCTTGAAGAACACTTTCTTCCCGGTGGATTGGGTAGCGCTGTAGCTGAAGTCTTAGCAGATAATAAAAAACTTATCCCAATTAAACGAATTGGTCTCAATCATAAAGAAGGTTATTGTTACAAATACGGTGGCAGAGAACACATTCAATCTTTATATGGATTAGATAAAGAAAGTATTATAAAGACGATCCTAAACTTAAAATAATTTTGGCTTATGAAAAAAGAATTAAATAGATTAAAAAAAGTCTTCCTGATAAGATTTCCAGTCAGTTTATTGATAATATTTATGAAACCGCTCTTCGGTCAGGCGCAGTAGGCGGAAAACTTTTAGGAGCAGGTGGAGGAGGGTTCTTACTTTTATTTGTTCCTTCAGAAAACCAACAGAAAGTGAGAGAAGCGTTAAAAGATTTATTGGAAGTTAAATTTAATTTTGGAAGAGAAGGTAGTCAAATTATTTATTACAATCCCGAATCTGAAACGTAATTAAGTAGGTAGATGTCCGACATCTACATATTCTACTAAATTGGTTTATTCGTAAATTCGTAATTATTCGTAATTCGTAAGGAAATATGAGGATTCCTTTTGGAACAATTTCAATTACTAAAAAATCTAAGGACTTAATAAACAAAATTTTAGACTCTGGAAGGGTTTCAAGTGGGAAATATGTTAGAGAGTTTGAGGAGAGATTTGCTAAATTAGTTGGTTCTCGAGAAGCGGTTGCTGTTAGTAGTGGAACAGATGCTGATACCTTGGCTTTAGCGGTATTATACGATTTCGGAGCCAAAAAAGATGACGAAATTATTGTCCCGGCATTATCTTTTGTAGCTACTGGCAATGCGGTTTTAGAAGCAGGCTTTAAACCAGTATTTGTTGATATCGAACGAGAAACATTAAATATAGATGCTAAAAAGATTGAAAAAGCAATAACTAAAAAAACTCGGGCAATAATGCCTGTTCATCTAATGGGAAAGCCGGCTGATATGGATACCATCAATCAAATAGCAAGGAAATATAATCTTTATGTTATTGAAGATGCGGCTGAAGCCCATGGAGCGACTTATAAGGGAAAAAGTGTTGGGACCTTGGGTAATATGGCAGCTTACAGCACCTATCTTGCCCATATTATCTCTACCATAGAAGGAGGTATCGTAGTTACTAACCGAAGTGATTTTGCAGAGATTTTAAGGTCTTTGAGATGCCACGGAAGAGCTTGTAAGTGCAAAGTATGTACATTAAATCTTAGGTCTGGCTATTGTCCCAAAAGATTCCAATATGGAGAAGATATAAGATTTATTTTTGAGAGAATCGGCTATTCTTCAAAAATGAATGAATTAGAGGCAGCAATTGGTTTGGGAAATTTAGATATCTACAAGGAAATTTTGGAAAAAAGAAGAAAGAATTTATTTAGTTTAATGAATAAATTTGAAAAATTTAAACCTTATTTAACAACTATTAAAGAAGAGAAAGAAGAAAAAATTGGACCCCATGCTTTTCCTATAATTATTCAAGAAAAAGCACCATTTAACAGAAAGGAATTAGTAAATTATTTAGAAAAAAATGGTATTGAAACAAGGAGTTTATTTTCCTCAATGCCTACTCAGTGTAAAGGGTTTTCATTTTTGGATTATAAATTAGGCGATTTCCCTAATGCTGAATACATAGGAAATAGTGGTTTACATATTGGGGTTCATCAAGATTTAAATGAAGAACATATAGATTATTTTATTGAAAAAGTGGGAGAATTTTTATCTAACTATATAAAGTAATTATGAAAAAAAAATCATTAATTTATGTCGCCTGTAATCAAGGATTTTTAGGTTCGGCGATTATCAGAAAACTGAAAGAAAAAGGGTATAAAAATCTCTTATTAAAAAAATTAGACTTACTTAATCAAAGAGCCGTTGAAAAATTCTTTAAAAACTGGGGGCCTGAATATGTATTTCTTCCTTCAATTAAAACAGGAGGTATTTTTGCTAACAGGACCTATCCGGCAGATTTTATTTACCAAAATACAACAGCCCAAACAAATATAATTCATTCCGCCTTTAAATATGGTGTTAAAAAATTATTGTTTTTAGGAAGTGCTTGTTCTTATCCAAAGATATGCCCCCAGCCAATAAAAGAAGATTATTTACTAACCGGCTCCCTTGAACCCACTAATGAACCTTATGCAGTATCAAAGATAAACGGGATAAAAATGTGTCAGGCCTATAATAAACAATATAAAACAAATTTTATTTGCGCTATTCCAACTAATAGTTACGGGTCCAATGATAATTTTGATAAAGGAGGCCACGTTATTGCTGGATTAATTAAAAAATTTTATCAAGCAAAAATGAAATCTTCAAAAAATGGAACAGTTAAAGTTTGGGGTACTGGGAAACCAAAACGGGAGTTTCTTTATATTGACGATATTGCTGATGCCTGTATTTTTCTTATGGAAAATTATAATAAAGCTGAAGTTATCAATATTGGTGGGGGCGAAGAAGTATCGATAAAAGAATTAGTAAATATCCTTAAAAAAATCACTGGATTTAGGGGAAGAATTATCTATGAAACAAACAGGCCAGATGGTATACATAGACGTCTTTTAGATTCAAGTGAAATTTTTAGCATCGGTTGGCGTCCTAAAATCCCTTTGGCAGAAGGCTTGGGGTTAATCTATGAATGGTATAAAAAGAAGAGCAATATTATCTAAATTCTTAACTAAAATATTAAATTATGGATAAGGGTTTATTAATCACTCAGGCAATAAAATACAGTATAGGAGCAAAAAAAGAGATTTTAGAAAACCCAGAAGTATTATCTGTAATTGAAAAAGTTACAGAAGAAATAGTAAAAGCATTAAAAAATGACAAAAAAGTGCTTTTCTGCGGAAATGGAGGAAGCGCTGCTGATGCCCAACATTTAGCAGCAGAACTTTCTGGAAAGTTTTACCTTGACAGAGAGCCCCTGTTTGCTGAAGCCCTGCATGTAAACACATCTTATTTAACGGCAGTGGCGAATGATTATTCATATGAGGAAGTATTTTCAAGGTTAGTCAAAGCAAAAGGAAAAGAGGGAGATGTTTTAATTGGTATTTCAACTTCGGGAAATTCTATGAATGTAATAAAGGCAATTGAAACGGCAAAAAATCTGGAGATGATCACCATTGGGCTTACTGGAGAAAATGGCGGAAGAATGAAAAATACCTGCCAGTATTTAATAAAAGTATCCTCTAATGACACTCCTAGAATCCAGGAGTGTCATATTTTAATTGGTCATATTATTTGTGAAATTGTAGAAAAGAGTATTTTTGGAAGTTAAAAACTTTTTGTTTTTATTTTAAAAAAAGAAAAAATAATGGAAGCAGTAATATTAGCAGGCGGAAAAGGTGTTCGCTTAGCCCATTTAATCAAGAATATCCCAAAACCCCTAATAAAAATAGACGGTAAACCAGTCATAGAGCATCAAATTATACTCTTAAGAGAATATGGGATTAAAGAAATCTACATACTTTCGGGATACTTGGGGGGTAAGATAAAAGAATACCTTCAAGATGGAAAAAAATGGGGCGTTAATATCCATCATTACCAAGAAGAAAAACCCTTAGGAACAGCTGGCGCTCTTAAAACATTAGGAAATGAAATAAAAGAAGACTTTTTGGTTTTGTCCGGTGATATTATGCTAGATTTTGATATAAAAAGATTTATTAGTTGGCATAAACAAAAAAAAGAAGCAATCGCTTCAATTATCGTCCACCCTAATGACCATCCTTTTGACAGCGACTTGGTAGAAATTGATAACACAGGAAGAATTATATCTTTATTGAAAAGACCTCATCCCCCTGGAATAATTTTTCGCAATTTAAGTATTGCCTCAATATATATATTTTCGCCAGATATACTTAAATATATAACTACAGGAGTGAAGTCTGATATTGAAAAACATTTATTTCCTTTAATTTTAAAATCAAAACAGAAAATCTATGCTTATAATACACCCGAGTACTTTAAAGATATGGGAACGCAGGAACGTCTGATAAAGGTTGAACAGGACTATACTTCAGGGAAAACAAAAAAACTCAACCTGAAAAACATAAGAAAAGCTGTTTTTCTTGACCGAGATGGGGTTATTAATAAAGAAATTGACCAGCTGTCAAAAGTAGAAGACTTTAAAATGTATGATTTTACTGCCGAAGCCATTAAAAAAATCAATGACTCTGAGTATCTGGCTATCATAATTACTAACCAACCAATGATTGCTAAGGGTTTTATGACAGAAACGGGTTTAAACGAAATACATAAAAAATTAGAAACTGAATTAGGATTAAAAGGAGCTAAAATTGATGGAATCTACTATTGCCCACATCATCCTGAAAAAGGATTTCTTGGAGAAATACCAGAGTTAAAAATTAAATGTAATTGTCGAAAACCGAAAATAGGACTTCTATTAAAAGCTAAGAAAGAATTTAATATCAATTTAAAGCAATCATATTTCATCGGAGATCAAACTAGCGATATACTGACCGGAAAACGAGCTGAATGTAAAACTATTTTAGTAAAAACTGGCTACGGAGGGAAAGATAAGGTGTATTCTGTAAAACCAGATTTTGTAGTAAATGACTTATCTAAAGCAATTAAGATAATAAACAAATAAAATTCTTAAAACATCATGGAACAAAAAATACCACAATCTATAAATAGAAATATTAAAAAAAATACTACAAACAAACCGACGGTTAGTATTATTACCCCTGTTATCAATTGTGTTAAATACATAGAGCAATCTATTCAAAGTGTTTTGAACCAAAAATATCCTTATATTGAGCATGTAATTGTTGATGGCGGTTCAACTGATGGCACTTTGAAAATATTATCGAATTACCAAATTAAATACCCTGACAAAATAACTTTTATCTTATCATTTGATTCAAAGCCTGGTAAAGGATGTGGAGAAGCATGGAACAAAGGTTTGAAAATAGCAAAAGGAGAGATATTTGGATGGTTGGGGGCGGATGATATACTATCTGATTCAGATGTTATAGATGCAGTAGTTGACTTCTTTAAAACCAATCCAAATGCTTATTTTGTACATGGTGGCTGTAATTTCACAAATGCAAAAGGAAAAATATTACGCACCCACAAACCAAGAAGTTTCACTTTAGATGAATTAATTAATGACAACAATCATATAGCCAATCCCTCATCTTTTTATAAAAGAGCAGTTGTGGAAAAAGTAGGTTATTTAGATCAGTATGGAAACGATCTCTATTTCATGATAAAGATAGCGAAAGTTTTTAAAATGTATCGGATTGATAAACCTCTTTCCAATTTTAGAATGCATAATGAGAGTGAAACCGGTTCAAAAATAAAACGACTGAGACCGTTATGGTTTGATTATCAAGTTAGTAGACAAAATGGAGGTCGTTTTTTTTCAGGTTATCATAAAAGATATTATCAATATCTTTTAATCGAATTATTACGACCAACTCTGGGCCCTTTTTATCCTTTTCTAAAAAAAAATATTAAAAAGGTAAGGGACTTAATAACTAAAAAAAAATAAGATGAGCGAAAAGAAATTTATTATCCGAGGCATTTTTGTTAATTACCTCCATTTGTTTATTGGGTTTATTTTATTATTATTACTGACTCCGATTATACTTCGTTATCTGGGACAATCAGGCTATGGTATTTGGATTATTTTTGGTTCAGTTATCGGATATTTTAGTTTATTTAATTTAGGAATGAACGCAGCAGTCACCAAATATACAGCAGAATATCGAGCTTTAAATAAACAGGAGGCTCTTAACAAACTTATTTCCACAACAGTCGTCGCTTTTGTTTTTATTGGTGTTCTGGTTATTTTAATTTGTCTTGGATTAATGCCTTTTATTTCCCGAATTTTTAACATTCAGGAAGATTTATTATATGTGGCGCGAATAGCTTTTCTTATTATGGGATTGAATACTGCATTAATGCTTTTAGGAAGAGTATTTGGAAATATAATCTATGGCTACCAAAGGGTAGATATTTGGAAAACATTTCTCATAATCCATTCAATAACCAATGCTTTATTTATTATAGTATTCTTACGTTTAGGTTTTGGTTTAATAGGGCTAGCAATTGCTTCCATTTTAAGTACTTTAATACTAATTTCTTTATATTTATACTTCCTCCGTCGCAGCAACTACGGGATTGTTATCCATTACAAATTAGCTAATATCAAAACGCTTAAAGAAATTATGCCTTATAGTATCCGCACCTTTTTTTTAGGTTTATCTCTCCAAGTTTTATATTACACAGATAATATTGTTATTGGTATTTTTCTTGGAGTTATAATGGTAACACCTTATTCAATCGCCTATAAGCTCTGTTTTTTAGCAACTTATATATTTTCCGTAATTTCAACAACATTTTTCCCAAGATTTTCTAAATTATACGCCTTAGGAGATATTAGCGGTCTAAGAGATTTATATCTAAAAATAACAAAGATATCTATTGCTATTATGATGCCAATAGCTATTTTCTTTATTTTTTTTGGTCATTCATTTATCAATCTCTGGGTGGGAGAAGGAAATTTTGTAGGTAGAAATGTATTTTTAGTACTCATTGGTATGAATATTCTTCACGCTATCGGAACCCCTACCGGTTTGCTTTTACAGGGCATTGGAAAAAATAAAAAATATATGTATTCGGAGATTGCTAATGCCGGACTAAATCTTATATTGTCTATAATCTTAATTCAAAAAATAGGTTTATTGGGAGTAGCCCTAGGAACATTATTAGCAAGCTTGTGCACAAGTTCTTGGTTTGTTCTTTTATTGGCGTGTAAATTTATCAAACTATCAATAAAAAAATATCTTCTAGTAAGTATTATGCCGCCCATTTTAGTAGGCATGATTATAGGAGGAATAACCTGGGTGTTTTCAAACAAACTGTTTCCAGTTAATAATTTTTTCTATCTTGGTTTAAACGGTATTATTATTACAGGTTTATATGTTACTGCTTATCTCGTCCTTGCTACTAACAAGAAAGAACGTCAAATGTATCTACGTGTATTTTTGAAAAAGTAATTCTATTTATATATCCTTGCTTCGCTCGGATATAATAAAATTCAATGTGGTACTCTCTTCAAGCCTCAGAAATAATTTTTCTACCCCAACTATTAATTCTGGCAGTATTTGCCCTTTTTTCAATTGGAGTAGCGGCTACAAAACCTAAATGGTTATGGCCTTTATTAATTATTGTTGTTGTCGGCACGTCTGGAATAATGATTAATGGACTTTCTTGGGTAGATGAAATACTCGCGGGATGCCTTCTTGCGGGTGTTTTTATGAGGATAGCGATAAAAACCCCGAATTCTAAAAACAATCAAAGAAAAAACAATGGTTTAATTCATCTTCATAAATTGATATTTTTTGTGTTTATTGGGTATATGATTATTCAAAGTGTTCGGGGTGCGTTGTTTTTAGAAAGCCCGAGAAAACTTCTTTGGGTATTTTTCTTTGGAATGTTAGGATTACTTTCAATAATAATATCTCAAAAAAAGTATCCTGTTCCATCTGTTAGAAAAATATCATTCATAATTTCGTGTACAGCTTTGGGATATTTTTTTCTAATTACTATATATGGTTTATATGGTGAAGTATTCCGCGGAATTAGCAGATGGTATCTTCAAACTGTGGAATTTGGATCATCTGCTTACCTTATGTTTCCGGTAGCTATAACAATGTGTGTTTTTTTCAATATGATTAAAGACAAAAGTAGGATTTATCGGAAAATTGGATGGATTACTTTCATAATAATTTTAATAACATCTGTGTATTACGACTCAAGAGTAGCTTTGCTAACAATTGCCGCTTTTTTAATTATCTCACTGACTAAAATAGGGTTTCGTAAATTTATTCTTCTTTTGTGTTTATGTGGAATTACCCTTATTTTTCTTATTTCATATTCAGATCTGTATAAAGGAGATTTCAATTATTTTTTCACGAATGTGTTTAGTTCTGGTAGTTCAATTTATAAAGAGACGGGTGGAAGAGATATAGACCGTTTAATATACATAAAAGTTGCATTTATGAGTATAAGTGACAGTTGGAAACATCTCTTTTTGGGTTACGGCCTCCGCTCTCACAGCACGGTTATAGCATCCAATGTAAAAGATCTATTTGCTGAATATCTTCCTGAGAGATTTAGTGAGATCGAGTATCGCGAGAAAATTGGAACCGAAGGATTTACTGCCTATGTTGTTGATACCGGTTTAATTGGTTTACTACTTTTGGTCACGAACTTTCTTTTCGTAGCCCGTGCAATTTTCATCCGGAAACAAAATCCCCATCGGATATTCCTTTTACTTAGCCTTTTTTTAACTTTTATGTGGTTATTCGTTATTAACCTTTCAGATAATACGCTCTTTTACCTAATGATCATGCCAAGTGGTTTGCTTATACAATTGAGTAATTACAGAAACAATAAAAAATTATTAAAAAAAGATGCACCTTCTTTCTAAAAAAAATATCAATCAAAAAAGTATAATTTTTTTAATATCAATAATATTGTTTTTTTTGATATTAATAATTGTTATCTATCAAAAAAAAGATTCTGAAGAAGTTGTTTTTAAAACAGAGGGGCAAAAAGAATATACGTTTGGGAAAAATTTACTCATAAATCCTGGGTTTGAAGAAACGGGAAAATGGAAAATCTATGGAGAAGGATATGAAATAGATACGGAAACCAAACATAGCGGTAATCAGAGTATAAAAACTACTCCTAATAATGTTGCCGATAAGGTATATGGAGCGTTTCAAGGCATGGACTTCGATTTTGAGGGTGAAGAAAAAAGGATAGTAATTGGTGGATGGTCTAAAAACGAAGGAGAGGTTGCCGATGGCGGAAAATTAATTGCAGATGTTTATTCTAAAGACGGCTCAGAAACTCAATACGGGCTCGAAGTAAGTTTTGATTCTAGCCAACGCCATGTTTGGCAATATAATGAGGAAATATTCACAATAAAAAAACCGTCTTACATTGTTCTTTATGTAATAACCGGTGGTCAAATAGGAGCGCCTGTTTACTTTGATGACATATTCGTAGCAGAAGTAATAAAAAAAGTGGATGAAGGATTTTTTGTCTTTGATGATACTGTGGTTTCAATTCCCATAAAACAAGAGAGTAAAAAGAGTAGAAAAGTATATTCCCTTGGCACTCAAGACGGCCTTGTACTTTCATTATCAGAGAATAGTAAGGTGCAAGAACTAAGTATAAATGATAAAAATTTGGTTTATAAAGAATCTGTGCCAATTTCTGGTTTTTTTGTAAGGGATGTAGCGCAAAACTCTGATTTTATTGCTATTAAGGGCTCAGTACTTCAAAAAGATAATATAATTCAGCAAAAATATAAACTAAAATCTTTAAAACTGGAATTTGATAACATTTATACCTCAACTGAAGATTATATCGAAATACGCGGTAAGGTAAAAAATTTTGCAAAAGACGATAGGGCAATTACGATTTACTATGCTTTACCTATAAATGCCTTGGGATGGAAATGGGGGGAGGATATCCGCAACTCAACAATGATTGATGGAAATAGAGAATATTTCAACACGAAACATATTGATACAGCAGGGAAAACATCTGTCTATCCAATTTCTGTTATTTCTAAAGATGTGAATCTTTCATATGCCGTTAGGTTAGACGAACCGAGAATAGTTAGGATGGAGTATAACTCAACGCATAAGATATATTATATAGCTTTTGATTTAGGACTATCGCCAGAAACCAAAAAATTTCCGAATCAAGCAGACTTTTCATTTATTATTTATAAAAGCGATCCGCAGTGGGGATTCCGTTCAGCTATAGAAAGATACTATAATTTTTATCCTGAATTTTTTGAAAAAAGAGTGAATAGAGAAGGAATTTGGCTAGCTGGAACAGGCGTATTAAAAAAAACTAAAAACCCAGAAGATTTTGGATTTATGTTCCATCATGGACTTAGAGATGTTGATATGGGTGATAAACTTGGAATTTACAGTTGCGATTATTCAACTATGCGCGTCAAGGTACACTGTCTTTTTGATGCCGAAACAAAACCATCCTTAGACGAAATTATTAACTCGCTTAAAAATAAAGATGACGCATCTGATTTAGAACTAATATCAAATTCGGCATTACATAACAAAAATGGTGAATTTTACAATCGTATAGTTAAGGTTGGCTGGTTTGTAGATAAAGTCAAAGGAAGGGCCGACGAAAGGGGTTACTCCTGGTGCGGAGTATTCTACCTTAATCCAGATCCAGAGATCTCAGAGGGTTTTGGTCAGTGGACATATAATCTTGCTTCCACCAGAGCCGAGGATTACAGAAAAAAAGGTATGATGACTGACGGAATTTCTTTTGATGGCATTTCAACCCAATATTTAAATTTTAGGAAAGAACATTTCAATTATGTTGATTTTCCTTTAAGTTTTGATTATGTCACAAAAAAGCCCGTTATCGTGGATGCCTTTTCTAATTATGAATTTTTAAAATACGCCGCGGAGAAACAGCATTCTTTAGGAAAAATTATAATGGCAAATGGTTTTCCAGCAGATTATATGTTTGTTTCTCATTTAATTGATAGCGCGAATGTAGAAGTAGGCAAACCTCTTCTCGACGCTAAAGCCAATTTAGCAAGAACGCTTCTGTATCAGAAACCGTATTCTTATATGCTGAAGGGTGATTTTTCTTTACCAGAAGTACTCTCTAAAATAGAACCTTACATGAAAAAAGCATTATTTTATGGAAACTTTCTTACAGCGTTTAATGTTAGTGGCGGAGGAGAAGATACAAACTATTTTGAGCACCCAGAGTGGTATGAAAATGATAGACATATATTCAAAAAATATGTGCCCTTAGTTAAAAAAATATCACAAGCAGGATGGGAACCAATAACTTATGCAAGAAGTTCTGATGCGGAAGTATATGTAGAGAGATACGGAGAATTTTACGAAAATAATCTATACTTTACTTTATTGAATAATAGCAAAACGCCAAAAACCGTAACATTGACTATTGAAACGGAAATTTTAGGTATTAACGACGAAATTATTACTTTAAAAGATATGCTCCAAGAGGAGAAAATTCTTGCTGAATATCATAAAGAAGAAGAATTATTAAATATAGAGATTTCAATAATAGGACAGGATGTAAGGTTATTGAAAATTGAAAGACGATAAATAGGTTACATAAAATAATTACAATCTATTCATGAAAAAGCCTCTGGACAGGATTTATAAAAAACTAAAGAAAATAAAAAAAGCCGTGCTCTTTACTAAACGATTGGGGATTTTTTATATCGTACACTTAGGATATATTTATTTTGTCCTACCCCCTCTTATGAGTGCGTTACCTTTATGCGCAATGATATATCGAAGATGGAGATCTGTTTGGCAAAAGTTGAATGTAAACAGAGAAATTTCTTATTGGCGATTACGGAAAAAAGAAATACTCAGGATAGGAAAAAGGGGATATAGAAAACACATTAATGAATTCGGGTTAAATAAGGAAGGACTAAAAGAAGTAAAAAAACTTTTACGACATCAACCACAAGTAGTGATAGCTGATATTGACCAAGATGGTTTACTATATTCCTATTTTGGACCAATTAAAGATATACCTACCGTATCAAAAAAAAGGTTTTTGAAGAAGAAAAGATTTGCACTTAAAATGATTGTTTTTCACGATACCGTAGCTATTAAAAAAGAATTTTGCGGAAACAAAATATCGTTTGTGAATGAACTTTCTGCGTTACATCACTTAGCCATTACTGGTTGCAATATACCTGCAATATTAGACATTGATTTTAATAAATTATCGATCATAAAATCATACATTGTTGGGTGGAATCTCCAAGAAAAACTTGCTCAGAAGGGAGCCTTTGTACGGGATTATGATGTTGAGAGAGATCCAAAAATGAAGATTCTATCGCCGAGACAGGAATCCATAAAATACATTGAGGAAGGAAAGAGGTTTCTTCTAAAAGTTGTTGATTCCCAATTTATCGATAATCTGTTTGTGGAACTTAAGAAAATTCACATAGCGGGTTTTGAAGTCTATGATATAAAATATAGAGATGTTATCGTTGAAAGAGAATCCAATAAACCCTTTTTAGTTGATTTCAGTAGCGCGAGAGACTATCGAAAATGTAATAGACAAATTTTTCGCATTACGTGCGACAGAGACACAGAAAAATTCAACCTTGCTTTTGACACAAAGAAGCTCACTTATAAAAGAATACAAAAAATGATTAAGAATAAAAAAGTGCCACATATTGATGATTTCTATTCCCCTGTATATTTTGGCTACGGGCTTCGGATAGGGAAAATTTGGAATGTAAATGCCGGTTATGGACGTTGGTATTTTATTTTAAAAGATTCTTTACCATCGTTTTCTGGTAAACGTATTTTATCTTTAGGTGTTAATAATGCTTTTAACGAAATCCAAATGCTGCGCAATGGCGCTAAAGAAGTAATAGGAGTAGAAATCGATAGCAAGAACATATCTCAAGGAAATTTCATAAAAGAATCGTTTGAATGGGCAGATAATAATTCATATAATTTCAAATATCTTCAAGCCGATATGGCCGACATTCCAACTATGAATCTAGGTAAATTTGATATGGTTTTGGCATTATGTTCGTTATATTATCTTGATGATAACGCTATAACTAAACTAGTTAACTATATAAGTAAAATAACGGATACTTTTGTTCTCCAGTGTAACATTAGAAAAGATATAGGCAGAGATAACCTTCATAGTTATGAAAAGGCATCCGTTGATTATGCTATAAACACACTTAAAGGCAGCTGTTTCGTTGAAACTAGGAAAATTACCCCTCCGGGATATAGTCGCCCCCTGGTAATAGGACAAAAATAATAAGTTATATAAATATATTATTAAAATGAAAATTTGTTATATAACAGCACAAACGCCTTGGGGAAAAGGAGAAACATTTATTTTAGAAGAAATGCTTGAGATAAAAAATCAAGGAACTGATTTATTAATTATTCCTCGTAATCCCCCTAAAGAAATTTTCCATAAAGAAGCTAACAAGCTTTTAGAAAATGCTATTTGGCTGCCTCTAATAAATTGGGGAATGATTATTGGTTTTTTAAAGACATTATTGACTAAAAGTATTCTTTGGAAGACTTTAGGTGTTATTATTATAAAATCACGAAGCCCCTGGATTTTCATTAAAAATTTAACTGTTCTTCCAAAAGGAGTTTTTATTGCTAAAATAATTCAAAAAGAAAACATTAATCATATTCATGCTCATTGGGGTTCTACCACAGCTACAATGGCATATATTATCTCTCAAATTACAAACGTTTCTTGGAGCCTTACTCTTCACCGCTGGGATATAAAAGAAAATAATATACTTGAAGAAAAAGTAAAATCAGCTAAGTTTCTAAGGTGTATTTCTAAACACGGCGTGGGAGAGGTACATGATATATTTGGTGAAAAAGATAAAAATCAATTTCAAGATATTCATGTAAAACTAAGAGATCCTAAAATTTGAAAATTAAATAAGGGTGGAAATGACTATAAGAAGATAAAAAATTGAATCGTAGCAAACCTATACGAAGACTAGGAGTACTAA
>SDBS01002877.1_pt1 | contig 17013 bp, 20 predicted proteins | sample 2277091 | NCBI WGS metagenome assembly SDBS01 (sample SAMN10404972, study PRJNA504765) | marine sediment metagenome | isolation source: marine sediment core GS10_PC15, 163 cmbsf | place: Arctic Ocean: Southern Knipovich Ridge | collected 2010 | reverse complement strand
CTGTGCCAATAAGGGGGTATGGCGGCCTTTTAAGTCTGCGCCAGTGAGTTCCTATCAATAGCCAGCACACAAAAGTTATTACAATTTGCTTTGCAGACTGCATATCCGGTCTAGTCTAGGCTATTCCGGCCCTAATTCCGTCTATTCCGAAGTCCACCAGAGGTTCTGTGATATACTATTGGTATATAAATAGCTAACGCCCCATCAGCCCAGGTTAATCCTATGCCAGTCGATAAAGACGCAGTAGCAGAATTGATAGCCTATGGTATCCCTGATAGTCAGATAGGGGATGCCTTTGGTGTTACTCCTCAGTATATAGCTAACCTAGCTCGTACTGACCCTAAAGTCATGGAGCTAGTCCAGACTAAAGCTACGGATATCGCTGTCCGCCAGCATAATAACAAGGTATCTGAAGAGACTATCGAGGCTGACCTTCTGGAGAAGATTAAGGTCCAGATAGATATGAGCGATAGTCTAATGGAATCAGTCAGATGCCTACAGCTGATGAAGGATATCCAAAACAAGACCAGGGCTATGGCACATGGTAGCGGCGCCGAGGTGCCAGGGACTATCAACCTTAATCTGGGCGACGCCCCAGTAGACGTACGTATCCGGCGTACTGGCAACAACGAGATCATAGAGATAGCTGGCAGGGATATGGCTCCTATGCCGGCTAAGAAGGTTCTAGAGACTGTAAGAATACGGAAGGAAGATGCAAACCAAGCAAGAGAAGCAGCAGTTGCCTCCCAAGAGTCCGAGCGAGAATACGCCTGCACCGATAGCCTCTAACGGCGGGCAGAAGTTTACTCTAGGGCAAGCACAGGAGATTCGTCAGCGGGATAATATCGCCCGCCAGTTGGCTCGACTTGGTCTAGCCTAGTCATGGAGTATACCCGGGAACAGGCTGTTGAAAACTGTAAGAACGATCTTAACTTCTTCAGCCGTATCGGGCTACCCGACGTACACACAGATGACTTACCTGTATTCTACACCGAAGTATGGTTCTTCCTTATTGCACAGATTCTCGGTGTCCGGGATACTATGCACGCTATCTTTCGTTTTGCTCTTGGGCTTCCACGCGGACACGCAAAGACTACCTTCAGTAAGCTCCTCGTGGCTTACGGTGTACTGTTCGGCCTATTCGACTTTGTTCTAGTAGTAGGCTCTTCCGAGGATAGAGCCCAGGACATATTAGATGATATTGACGGAATACTGGGATCGCCAAACATCAGGAAACTCTTCGGGGATTGGAATAGTCCTGTCGCTGTTATCCGTGACACCCGAGAGGTTAAGATCCGAAACTTCCTTGGAAGAGAGGTTATTCTTGCGGCAGTTGGAGCTGGCACTAGTCTACGTGGAATCAACATTAGAAATAGGAGACCCGGCTTTATTCTCCTGGACGATGTCCAGACTAAAGAGAATGATGAGTCCCCTACGGAGAGAGACAGACTCTTGCGATGGATCCTGTCAACTCTGCTTAAATCCAGAGACCCTAAGCATTGCTTTATCTTTTACATCGGGAATATGTACTCTGAGCAATGCATACTTAAGCAGTTGCAGAATAACCGCATGTGGACGAGTCTTATCACCGGTGCCATTCTTGCCGATGGTACAGCCTTGTGGCCCGAGTTACATCCACTAGCGAATCTCCTAGAAGAGTACGAACATGATGCGAGCCTAGGTAAAGCCGATATCTGGTTTGCGGAGATAATGAATGATCCGCAGTCTGTTACCCAAAGCTTATTCCCCGACGGGATTATACCAGATAGTCCGTATGCAGAGGATGCAGAGCTTGAGGTCCAGGCATCGTTTATTACTATTGATCCGGCTGGCTTTCGTGATGATTCTGATGATAACGTTGTAGTCTGTCATAAGATAGTAGATGACATGCCAATGGTAGCCGAGATTCGTGCAGGCCAGTGGAGTCCAGAGGCTACTATCTTAGAGGCTATAGACTGTGCTATAGATAACTCCTGTACTCATATAGGAGTAGAATCCGTGGCCTATCAGCAGACTCTAAAGTTTTGGATTGAGATGTACCTACAGATGTATGATCTCGATCAGGCTATTTCAGTGGTAGAGATTAAGCCTGGTATCGCCTCCAAAGGTTCAAGGATACGAGCCTGGGTAGGCAATGTACTGGATTCAAATTACTATATCATCAGGAGCGAAGATCGAGCACTAGTCTTATATCAGGGGATTCAGTATCGCTCTGGTAAGAAGGATAATCAGGATGATATCCTAGATGGCTGTGCCTTCGGAGACTTCATGCTTAATAAGCACAGGGATGATCTAGAATATCAATTTGGCATTACTCCTAATATGGATGTAGGAGTTAAGGCTAGAGTAATACCTATGAATACGCCTCTGGATATTGTTTATCAAACTAACGGGAGCTTACACTAATGGCTACATTGGCACCTAGACAGCCAAAGCAAAGGGTAGAGATTAACATACCAGGAGTAGCCACTCCTATCCCAGTCACGCGCGCCACCCATGACTCTCTAGTTCAGATGGTTATGGAGTTCCAGCGTATTCATAGAAGGAATGATCTTTGGAGGGATAAGTTACGTGTTATTGATAGAGCCTACGCCTGCTACACATCCACTCCCGACCAGAACAAGGCTGATGAACAGGCTGCCCAGATTATTGATGACTCAGGAGTACACTTCACTACTCCTGTGGTTGTCAGTCAGGTTGATTCTATTGTCGCTTTTCTTTCTGAGCTGTATCTTTCTGGCTACCCTATCTTTCCTGTTGTTACTCCTCCAGAAGATGATGAGTTCGGAGCCCAGCTCGAAGCGATAGTAGATGACCACAGTATCCGTGGAAGGTGGCCGCGACAGCTTAATAAGACCTTCCGGGATGGCGCCAAGTATAACCTATGTGGTGTGGAGCTAGAATGGGCTCCTATTGGAACCTTACAGGTTAATAAGAATAACCAACAGGTGGGCTCCCCCAGTCAACCTACTCTAGACGTAGAGCAGATTAACCGTCTCTGGAACATGGACATGTATAATATGTTCTGGGACCAGTTAGTAGATATTCCAGACGTAACAGAATTCGGAGAGTACGTAGGCTATAACGACCTCTGGACTAGAGGCCGCGTCAAACAGTATATCTCCAACCTGACTAAGGCTGATGAGACTACGATGAACGTGCGCCAGGCTTTAGAGTCAGCAGAAGGCGCAGCAAGTAATGAGGTTCCGCGGCAGCACTATTATGAGCGCCCATTAATCTCTAACTTCAATATTATCGAAGACACTAACATGTCTACTAACTGGATGGCCTGGGCACTGGCTCAGCCTGAGAAGAAGGACAGGATTGACTACTCGAATAAATATCTCTTCACTAAAGCCTATGCTCGTATAGTTCCTAGTGATCATGGGCTAGACGTGCCAGAGCCTAACGTCCCCCAAATCTGGAAGTTCGTTCTTCTTAACAACAAGTTTATCATACATATGAAGAAGGTTATATCAGCCTTCGATATGTTCCCTATTCAGCTGGGGCAGTTCACAGAAGATGGATTCAGAACGCAGACTAAATCAGTCGCAGAGCAGCAGTTACCCATACAAGGGGCTACGTCCGAGCTTGTTAACATCCGTCTTAATTCTGCTCGTCGCGCTCTGTCTGACCGCGCCATTTATAATCCATCTCTTATAGATCCTCAGGACGTTAACAGTAGAACGCCAGCGGCTAAGATTCCTATCAAGCAGAATCTTAAGAACGCAGATCTTAATCAAGCCTATAGAAGTATAGAGTTCAATGATACTGGTACTGCCAGGGCTTTTGACGATATCCAACCTATGCTTCAGTTATCAGAATTCTTAGGCGGATTAAATTCAGCTCGTCAAGGTGGCTTTAAGAGAGGTAATAGAACCTTAGGCGAGTTCAATGAAATCATGTCTAATTCTGACATGCGTTCCAGGATGATTGCGCTTATGCTGGAGTATCAAATCTTTACTCCTCTGAAGCAGCAGATCAAGGGAAATATCCTGATTAACATGGGAAGTTCTAAGCAAGAGTTAATCTCTAACCGTACTGACCAGAAAATTACTGCTAATGTCGAAGAAATTCGTACTAAGCTAATGGACTTTAAGGTTGCGGATGGTTATCTACCTACGTCTCTACTTGCAAATACTGAGATAGTTCAGGCTGCGTTCCAATTAGTTGCACAGTCCCCACTTCTACAGGCTGAGTATCAGCTTGGCCCGCTTTTCTCCCATATGATGAGTCAGGCTGGTATGCGTGGACTAAACAAATTTAGGAATCCTCCTGAGGTCGCAACTGCAAGAAGAGCAGAGCAACAGGCTGCCGCAGCCCCAGCAGCCCCAGCGGGCGGAGGAGGAACAGGTGAGACACCGGCAGGCTAACGAAGACCTAGTAGGATATACCTTTGATCTAGAAGAGATGGTTGTAATTAAATCAGCCCTAGACAATAATATGGTCAGAGCATATATCCAGACTCAAAGGTCTAATGCTATAACCGAGCATCTTATGACTCCTTTATCTACGCTACAAGCGAAGGGGTTGGATATAGATCGCACTGTAATCATGGAAGAGGCTTATCTTAAAGGCGTAATGGACCTTGCCGCCACACTTCTAACTACTATCAATCTACCAGGAGATGACTAATGGCCGGACCACTAGACGCAGTACGTAGGATGTTCCCAGGTATAGGAATAGAAGGTGCAGATGATCCTAAGCCGGATCCTGACCCCGATAAAGATCCTAAGCCTGATCCAAAGGATAAGGACCCTAAACCAGATCCGAAGTCCGAAGACCCCCTTGCGGCTTTCGCGGCAATGTTCGATAATAAGGCTCCGGGAGAACCGGACCCAAAGGATATTCCACTCTCTGTAGCCAATATCCTCACACCAGAGACTATTGCTAAGCTTACAGAGAATCTAGACTTTAATTCTTTCCTCAGCGAAGCTACTAAAGATGCTCTAGCCAAAGGCGAAGATCCTAAAGCAGTCTTTGCAGCCTTTAATGAAATAGCTAAAGGCTCCTATCAGACTGCCATGTCTCACTCCGCTACACTGTCTGAGAAGATAGTGGAAGATAGGATAGGCAGGCTAGAAGCCGGTCTCGGCGAACGCATCAATGCCCATCAACTCCAATCTAACCTCTCTGCAAACGAAATCATCAACAAATCTCCTGTGCTTAAGGCTGGGATTAGCATGATGGCTGATAGACTTCAGAAGTCACAGCCAGATGCTGACCCTAAGTGGATTGCTGAACAGTCTACCAAGTTCTTCTTGGAGGCTGCTAAGCAATTAAGCGGTGGAGAATCTAGCCCTGGTCCCGGAGAGCCTGGCGAAAAGCCAACTGCCGGGGAAGATGTAGACTGGATGGGTTTCGCTATGGGTGATGAAGTAAACAATCCCGGCGGGACTGATCCTACAGGTGGAGAACCAGGAGACAAATAATGTCCACTTTTAACCAAGGTACCTTTAACCCAACGGGTATCTTCTTCGCATCGTTCAATCCTGCCACTCTCAATCAGCGTTCGTTTGCAGACACTATCCTACGTCTTTTCCCGGATGGTACTGCGCCGCTGTTTGCGATGACAGGTCAGCTGCCCAAGATGCAGGCTAAAGCTGTGGAGCATGGCTACCACACAAAGGCTATGGCTTTCAGCAGCTTTACGGACGACGGCACCGGCCAATTGCTAGGAGATACTACCCTTACTGGATTAGCCACTGCCGGGATTATCCCCGGAATGGTCTTCCAGGTTCCATCCAGCCGTGAGCTGGTCCGTGTACTGACTGTCCCGAATGCTACGGATATCACAGTAACGAGAAGCTATGGCTCAGTCGCCGCAGCTGCTATCGTTGCCAATGAAGTCCTGTTCGCAGTTGGTAACAGCCATGAACAGGCTAGTGACCGTCCGGCTGCTCGCACGATGGAAGTTATCTACGTGCCAAACTTCACCGTCATCATTCGGAATAGCTGGGCTATCTCGGATACGGCGCGTGCTAGCCTGGCCGAAGCAGGCTTCAACAATATCCAGGAGAGTCGTCAAGACGCGATGATGCTCCATGCCACGGATATCGAAGCAACGCTATTCTGGGGCCAGCCCCAATCTCCATTCGGAGATCCTCCGCAGCACACCACACAGGGTATCATCGACGCTGTATTCCAGTTTGCCCCCACTAACGTGGTAACTGCCGGCGCTACTACTAACTACGACCAGTTGGTAGGCTTTGTCGAGCCTTACTTTGCTGCCAGTTCTAACCTGGGTAATACGAAAGAGCGTATTATGTTCGTAGACCAGCAGGGTAATAAGGTACTGAACGAGATTGGACGTAAGTCCGAGCAGGTTATCATGGACCTGCGTACTACTACGTTCGGTATGCACTTCACGGCCTTCAGGCTGTACAAGGGCATGCTGTTCATCGTAGAACATCCTCTGTTCAATGGCCTGGATATCACTCCAGGGCTGGCTGTCACCGTCGAGCTTCCCTCCATGCGTCTAGCCTACATGTCTGGCCGGGATGTTAAGAAGGAAGAGTTTGGCCAGAACAGGCTGAATCCTGGTGACAGCGGTATCGACGCTCAGGGCGGTAGCTTAACTTCCGAGTTTGCTACCGAGTTCCGTAATCCTTGCGCCATGGGCGTAATCAATGGCCTGACAGCAGGCGTAGCCTAAGCAGAAGACCTGGGCATAAGAAATCCGTAGATATCCCTCCTACCCGGACGGCACTATCTTACGGTAGTCATTAAACTGCCCAATTCTAATCTTAATCTAACCAGGAGTAATCTAATGGCCCTAGACCCAAGAAGCCCCTTTTCAAGTAACCATCCGCTGGCAGGTAAGATATCAGCGGGGGTACGAACTACAGCGAACAGAGCTAGACGTGCTAACGTACACCAGTCTATGGATATGCAACAAATGCCTGTCCTAACTGTTGCGGATAGAGCACAGCAAATGTTCTCTCTTGACGACAAGAAGGGTACTCGTGTGTATTACGCTAATACCGGAGTATTTAATACGGTAGATGATAAAGGATCGTCTATCAATTTTATTAAGGGACTGTTCAAGACTACGGATAGGCAAGTAATGCGGTTCCTACAGTACTTTGTAGACAGGAGTCATATCGACTACCTGGAGTTAGAGGAGGATGCACACGATGTCTCAGGACAACTTCAAGAACAGCCTGAACGTAGCGACGGAGGCTCTAGCGGGGATGCCGGCGGACAACCGGACCAGCCGGAACCCGAACACAGGGATGAACCTGCGGCAGAAGCAGATAGGAGCGGGGCAGGAGGAGAAGGTCAGGAGCACGCAGAACAGCCCAGCGAAGGGCCAGCCAGCAGCGAGCAGCCTGCTCCCCCGGAGCTAGCGCCTAAAAAGCCTAGTGCTTTGGATTTGATTCGCCGAGCAAAGAAGTAACCTGCTATGCAATTAGATGAACTGATTGACCAGACTATCACTCTTACTGTCCGTCCGGACAAGTTTGAGCTGATTAAGCAAAAGATTAATGCGGTAGTCAGGACAATTAGCCTGTCTGGAACCTATTGGCGTGATCTGGTTGAGGAGACTCTATCAGATCACGCCGACTTCCAGGATGATATCAATGTACAGACTCTGGCTTTGCCAGACAGATTCCGTAAGCCAGCCTACATCGAGCGAGATTTATCACAGATCAATCCTACATCAGGACAACTCGAAAGTAGGTTTAGTCACGGCACAGTCTACAATAGAGTAGACCCCCGCAGCACTAGGCGCGAAGGCCGTGAGATTAGAAACGCCTATTATATGTCCGGTAGTAACTTACTCCTAAGACAGGAAGTCGGAGGAGAACCTGTCATCTGGGGCTATTATGGCTATCCTGCCAGGATGGACTCCCCACAGGAAGAGAACTGGATTACTGAACTAATGCCGGATTTAGTTTCGGATTGGGCTAGTCAGTTCGTACTAGCTAGTCTTGGGGATAGGGATAGGACAGCCGGAGTACAAGCCTTAGCGCAGACCCAGCTATCCGTCTTTGTCGAGGATATGATTCGTGATGTAGACGCCAATGTGGGGACAGGTAGATGAGTGCATTTGATGGAGTACCAAAGGTTAGTTCAGAACGTGGTGCATTAGCTCTTGCTACACCAGAGGATGTCGCCCACGTAGACTTAACTGGAGCAGCATTTGAGATAGTGCCTCCAGCTGGAATGAATATTGTAGTCTTCGCCGCCACGGGAGACTTCGCTGTCGAATGGGCTGATGCTACTGTAGCAGTCTTTCCAGGTGCTAATGCAGCTCCAGGTGTCAGGCCAGAGCTTAACCCCGCAGCCAGATACATAGGAAATAGGTTTAACCTAGAGACCTTTCCTGGTGGCCCCGGATTCTCCGTGATTGGCGGCGGCACCGGCGTACTTACAGCCAGTTTCTATAGTTAGGAGAGTACCATGCCGAATCCCTTCGAAACAAACCCAGGACGAGTTGCGGGTCAGAATCTGAGCTTATCAGGCTCTCGTAAGGTTCCTGATGCTTTGCCTGCTCAGGGTAATATCCTCCATGATTGGCACTTTGGGGATTTATCCCAGCTTAGTCAAGATGTAGCTGGTCTTGTTCCAGCTAGTGAACATGGAACTCCTATTGCTCGTATCGACGATAAGGGTTCCGATCCTGTTCCGTTGTTGCAGTCTGTATTGGGCAAACGCCCCCTGGTAGACAAGTCAGTCCACAACGTAATCACAGGAAAGTTCTTTGCGCCTGGGCATGTACTGCACGCGCTTCCTGCTAACGGGCTTCCTGCTGCTTATACCTTAGCAGCCTACTTCTATTTTGATCCTCCACCCAATGATGAGGATCATATAGTCTTTTTCTGGGATAGTACCTCGGAACTGTCTATCCGTATGCAGCCAGATGCTGTACCTTTGACTTTAGGTCTCCGGCACGAGTTTACAGTTAGCGGATCTCCTCTTAGTGGCCCATTCTCCTTTGACCTTATAGATACCCCAGGCGGTGCTATAGTATCTAGTGATAGTGTCCCATCCCAGCGGCTTATTAGTAGCTTCCAGTCAGCAGAAGTTACTGATACTAATGCCCATAACCCTCCGGATGCTGCTAGGTTCTGTGGAATTGGTGCTAACACGGATGACGCTACGCCCCAGGATGATCTCACTGGTAGAGTCGGACGGGTAGTGATATGGGATATTACCCTGGACTTAGAACAGCGCAATGCCGCTAAGAACTTCGGCGCCTCAGCCTACGATATAGTCTGGCAATGAGCTGGCAAGCATTCTCCTCCCGCAGTAGGCATCATCCCTTTGCGGGAGGGTTTCCTAATCCCCATTCGCAGCCTAGAGCAGCAGGCTTCAGCTCTGCCCCCGCTGCAGATCTACGTACAGTAGTAGCGGGTACCTGTACCGAGAATGCTACACCTACCGCACAGAACAAACTCCGCATAGATTCTGGCTCATGGACAGATGCCTGTGTCTTCTGCGGAAATTGGAGAGCTACATTTAATGGTTCTTCCAAGGAACAGATTATTCGACTAGAGACTGATATAGTCAAGGATGATACTCTAGTAGTTAATGCTAGTCTCTTTAGTGGGATAGGTATCAGTGCTGCCTTTACTATAGATATCTATGTCCAGCCCTTTACTTTTCCTGCTGACGCATCAGAACCTGAGTTTAGATTCCTAGGCGGTGCAGTAGATATTGAAGTCATAGATGCTAATACTATAGAATTACAATCCTCAATCTATGATTATCAGGGATCTCCTGCCTGGTTTCAAGCAAGTTTTGATGATGGTGATATACTGAATCTAGTAGGTTCAGCCACCAGTGATGGGTTTTATGGGCCTATTCAACTAGACCCCACGAATCATTCTAGACTCACTATCCCAGGTGGGCATGGATTAGCTAATGGAACAGATACTACTACCCAGCTCCTAAGCTGGTATCGTCGTTGTGATATCCTTAGTTTCGAAACTAAACGACAAGCAATATTATACGACTTTAACTTCGCTAATCTCAACATAGCTAATCTTTGGCAGGATGTAGCAGCCTCCATTCCAGTTGTAGCAGCTAATGATCCTATCCGTGCGCTTACTGGTAATGGGATAGGCACTGCTTCTGGCTCGCCTATATTAGTAAGAGATGCAGCTAGTACAGGAGAGATACGCTGGAATCCTAGTGGGCTTAACGGCTATGGCTCAGCTGTCTTTGATGGTACAGCCTGGTTTACTCTTGCCGCCCCGCAAGAAGGCTTTGTAGATGGCACCCTCAGTATCCTATTCCTTGCTACAAGTAATAAGGAGGTCCGTGATACTGCACTTACCAATAACATCTTTAGCTGGGACGTAACCGGCACAGACAGGATGAGCTTCTTCTACGATAACGATGCTGATCCTTTTAAGACGGCTATTCATGGAGTCTTAGGAGGACGAGACCCAGGAACCCTTGATGCTAATAGCTCTCCGCACAAGCCGTTTATTTGGAACGCCCATGTATTAGCTACTGTCGAGAATCCTGCAGGCAATACACAGCTTGAGATAGGTATATCTGACGCTAACAATACAGCAGAATTCTCTGGTGTTGTCCCAGCACCCGTTCCCCCGGACACTACTAATGAGGATTTCTTCCTTGGTAGAATAGAAGGAGACTCCGCAGCTGATCGCTTTATTGGTGAGCTGGCTAGGATGATAATCTGGGACCTCCCCGGTGGGACTATGGGCTTCCCAACCTTTGAACAGGTTATACAACCTACACTGGGTGTAACTCTGCCATTCGAGTCTCTTCCTGAGATAGGCCCTGGTCTATTCTTTGATTTGGAATTCTCTGATTCAGCTAGCCTATATACGGATATCGCAGGAGCAGTTCCGGTTGTATCTGACGGGGATGCTGTAGGTTCTGTAGCTGCTAGAGGCGGTGCTATCGACGCCTCCCTGCCTAACGTAGCCTTATTTATCAACGCCACAGCAGCCGAACGGCCTACGTTTAGAGCTTCTGGTGGGCCTAGGAACCTACCATATCTATCCTTTAGGGGTACAAATATAAATCTAACATCAGCTAGCTTTGTTATAGTAAATGCTGACCCCTTTGGTATCTTCTTCGGTGTAGTATTCCGTAGAATGGATCCAGTTCCTACGGCAGCTAATAGTTATATCTTCCGTTGGCAGACTAGACAAGAGATATTCATAGAACAGACTACTGGTAGAATCATGGTAGACGCTGGTAACGGTGCCATAGAAGCCTTACCAGAAGCAGTCTTAGGTCAGTGGTATCTTGTCTATCTGTGTGCTGATGGTGGCGGCAATGTAGACGACGCTGTATGGGGTTCTCCAGGACCAGAGGATAACAGTGCTCAAGTTCTTCCATTGGATACCGTATCCAGTAGTACTATCAGGATAGGTGACGAGAACGAATCTATTGTAGATATCCAGTCTGTCTTTGTATACGGAGCTGATAAGGATACAGCACTTAGACAAAGAGTAAGAGACTTCTACACTAGGAAGTTAGGAGCATTGCCTCATGTCTAATGGTGACCCGCCTCCTACCGCCGAAAGCCGTAGGAACACAGACAAGTATTTATCCTATCTCCGTGAATTGGGAGCTATGGCTATCCTAGCTATGGTCCTATACGGAGTCTGGGATATAATGAAAGTAGAAGGGAAGCTCGCTATTGCTGCTATAATCGAGAACACATCAGCAGTAGAATCACTAAAGGATGTGAACGATAAGATCCTGGATCATCTGAAAAAACTGGAGGTGAAAGGCAATGTATACAGGTCTAATCTGGGGGCGTATGGCCCTCCTTACTACGGTCGTCCTACTGGGGACACTGAGTAGTGGCTGTTCCTATCTCACTCAAGCTGCGTACAAGTCTGCGGACGCTGCTGAAGCGTATTGCGAAAACAATACAGAGCTGGGCAGAGAAGCTGTAAGAGCTACACTCAAGCCTGCCTTCGATGAGAAGGATATGGCTATGGGCTTACGATGCCCTGGCGAAGAGTCTATGCACATCATTGGCGATCCCAAGGTGCTAGTCACAGACTAATGGACTTCTCAGCTAACAAGTGTAAGATACCTATTGACAATACGCTGGCTCCAGGGACGGAGCTGACGTGTTGGGATACTGGTGCCTTCCGTCAGCTTGTTATAGATATCCAGGGTATCGACGCCGCCGAGTATAGATTGGTAGGCCATCCTGGTGGGGAGCTAATAGATCCTCCCGGTCTTATCACCGCAGATGGTAAGATAGTCGCCGATGTAACGGATTTTAATCGTGTCTGCCTAGAGATGGTTACGGCAGGTACAGGTACAGCTAACATAGAGGCTTATCTATCTGAAAGCATTAGTGTGATATCATTTGGTTGTATCCCCTTCGCTCTATTCGATGGGACAACAAATAATATCGCATTGGTATTAGCTACTTTACCCTTTAACCTGTTCAATGGAACCAGTAATAACATTCCGGTGGTACCCTGCTGATGGCTATTAGACGACCAGTTGTATCAGTTCCTGAAGGTGGTAATCCTACTCTAGGCTTAGAGCAGATGCCTACTGGTGATACTATTGATCCAGCAGTAGTTCCCGCAGTAGTCCATGATGCTACAGGTCCTACTGGTACTGGTCCAGAATTCGAACATTATAATGCTGCTGAAAGAGCAGCAGTTGACGGTCATGTAGTAGACGCTGGTAATCCTCATGGTGTCACAGCTGCACAAGCCGGCGCCGCCCCAATAGCCCATGTAGGCGCAGGAGGAGTAGCCGAGCACGCGCTCTTTACTGTAGGATTAGATGGCTTCGTTCCTGATCCAGTATCATCGACAGGTCTATTCCTCCGGGATGACGGAGTCTGGGCTACGCCAACAGGAACTGCATTTGCATTAGTCTGGAGATTCGAGACTAGCATAGTCATGGCTGCTCCTGCTAATACCAGGTTCAGGATGAATAATGCTACTCCTGCATCCGTGACAGCTCTTGCTGTTGATGATCAGACTAGAGATGGAGTAGATGCTAGTACACTTTTGGATAATCTGACTGCTGGCGATGCTATCATTATCCAGCAGGTTAACGACGCTACTAAATACGTTGTCTTAGATGTAGTCTTATCTACTGATAATGCCGGCTGGTTCGAGATAACTGTTACAGTAGCAGACTCCGGTGTCCTATTCGATAATAACCAGGACTGTGTATTTATTATCACCAAAGCTGGTGGCGGTGGTGGCGGAGCAGCCTTCATTGAAAAGACTTTCGAGGCTGACCAGCTAGAGAACCCGAATAATGCAGACTGGGCAGTTAACTCTCTTGCTCCCGCAGTAGCCGATACTAATAACAACGGGCTTACCGTAAGGCTATTCGATGATACTACAGAAGAAGGAGTGGGCTTCAAGGTCAGGATACCTGCTACTGCTGCTAACGTCATCTTCAGGTTCTTCGGCAGGGCAGAGACTACAGATGCAGGAGTCAGGACTGTTGGTCTTGAGATATACGAACGGGAAATTCCTGACAATGCTGCTGTAACTGCTTGGTCTGCTGGATTACAGCTGGATGATGTAGATATTCCAGTTAACGAATTCTTCCAGTATGATGAGCAGACTCTTACACTAGCTGCTCTTGGTGTTACAGCTGGTAGCTGGCATCAGTTTGAGCTTACTAGAGTAGCCCCTTCAGGTGGAACTGATCTAGTTGGGGATTATGCTCTTCTAGCTGTAAAGGTAGACTTCAGCTAATGCCTATAAAGGGTACAGATAGTCCTAACACAGGCATACTCATTACTCCTGCTGGGCTATTAACATCTACTAACTTTGCTGTCATGGTATGGATGCGGCCTGATGTACAGAATAGTGGGACACCATTTGGAGTCTGGAGTTCTTCTGGGGATGCCCAAAGAGCCTGGCGCATTAGGAATAGCGATTTCCCAATAGAAATCCGTCCGGCTATTAGCTTTGATGGGGTAGCCGAAACTTCACTTGGCAGTACTACTGCCATACCTTTGGATACATGGCACCACATAGGAATGGAGTATGATGGTGCTACATTCAGATCCTACATAGATGGGGTATTAGATAACAGTACTGCGGTTGTAGGTACTATCTTCTCATCCTCTAGAAACTGTGGAATAGGTTGCTATGATGATGGTGGTAGTACATCTGCTAGTGAATTAGACGGAGACGAGGAAGATTTTAGATACTACAATCGTAGTCTCAGTGCAGCTGAGTGGGCTACTATATTCCAAGCTAAAGGATTAGATGGAATAGTAGCTGGGCTAGTAACTCGTTGGCCTATAACTGAAGAGCCTCCAGGTAACACTATAACTGTGCCAAAAGATATAGGACCAGCACAGCTTGCTCTTAATACTATGATTGGTTCCCCCTTGTATATCGCAGGTGAAGTAAAAGGCAATCGCAGGAGAGCAGCCTAATGTCTGATGTAATAAACAGAACCACATTTCAATATCTGCGGTCCGTGAATACTCCTGATTATCCTGTAGCAGACTGGATCATCAATCCAACTGACGCTGAGATTAGATCAGCAGAGATTGCAAGAGAAGCAGCCAAGCCGCCCCCTGTCAAGTCAGAAGAAGAAGAATTCAACGACCTGGAAGCTAGAGTAACAGCGTTAGAGCGGGTCTAATGACTGTAGCATTTGCAGAACAATATCCTAGCTCTAGTCCTGGTACTGATGGTCAGATTATTCCATTAGAGGTAACTAGGCCAGAGCAGGTATTCTCAATTTGTTTTACTGGCGAGCCTATGCTTGCAGTACTAGCTCTAGATCCCTTATGGGATATCTTAGAGGTATGGTCTAATGAGGCTTGCATACTTGGCTTCGGGGTTGCTCCTGTTACTCGTCCTGATGGTATTGGTACCCCTATCGTTGGAGCCTATCGTATCGGAGCTTCAACTAAGGATGCTCGACACAGGGTAATTCTAACTCCGTCAGGTACTAACATCAGTGCTATAAGTTTGTCTAATCCAGGAGAACTCTTTGTCTCTGTTCTAACTAGATATCAAGCTATTTCCATTGACGAATCACTTAACCGAGGATGATAAGATGACCGAAAGAGTACCGGCTGGATTTATTCCAGAAGCTGGCATCAGCAGGATAAAGGCACTGGAAGGGGATGATCAGATTCGCACAGGCGTAGTCCGAGAGGCCCAGACTATCGACGGGTCAACAGTGCCAGTCTTCAGTAAGGCTTTGAAGGACGGTGAAGCCTTTAACATCGAAGTAACCGGACGCGCCTTCGAGGTTGCTACTGGGGATACCCAGTTCAAGAAGGAGGTAGGCGGAGTCAATGCTACAGGAGGTACTGCGGCTATCGTAGGTACGCCTACTGTAGTTGACCTCAGCGAAGATGCTGGTGCCGCTGCCTGGGATATCACTATCACCGTAGCTACTAACATAGTCACAGTGAACGTGATAGGCGAAGCTGCACACACCATTGACTGGACTGTCAGAGTGGAGCTTACGTAACATGCCTATACGTAGGGACAAGATAAACCTACGTAAGACGTATCTTCCGCTAAACCCGGAGGAGTACCCTGCTAATCTTCCAATGAACTTGGAGGAGGAGCATGAGGGTAGGACACCTGTCCATCCTTATGATGCCAAGAATATACTACCTCGTGGCTCAGGGTATTCTTCCTTCTTCGGGACTAATAAGTCCATAGGGGATGATACGCTACCTCCACACTGTGATCATGTGTTTGTCTATAAGAGCCCTGAAGGAGACAACATAATGATTGCCTTGTGCGAGGATGGTATCTATGCACAGTTCGGGGATGGTACTACTCCTGCTGCTGTTGCTGGTGGTCTAGGCTTAGAAGGCGGGGGATTCGGAGACCTATAATGCCATACTGTAGGGAAGGACATACTCTAGTAGATAATGAGGCTGAGGCTGGCTGGGACAGGCTTGTTCCCGGTACTACCTTTGAGCTTGTTGTCCTAGCTGTTACATACTTTGGTATCGTAGATGAGTATGTTGCTCCTACTCCGACTACTCTAGTCTGTAGGCTCTTTACAGATGCTGGTAGGACTATTCTCCTCACCGCCCCCATAGCTACTGGTACTCCGTATGAAGTCCAGAACTTCGCAGACTATCTTCATGACGCTAAAGACTTAGAGCTTAATGATGATTCTGGTATGGGCACCTGGATATCGCCCCCAGTTATTATCCGTGACGATACCGGAGTCTGGGGAGGTAACTGGATTGCCGCCCCAAGAACAAACGACGAGATTCAGCTTAACTTTAATGGTACGCATGTAGGATTTAAGGCTACCGCAGCTGAGCCTCTAGGTTCAGAAGTAGCTGGTGCTGGCTTAGGTGCTGGTACCTTTGTTTATTGTATAGTTCCTGTAGATGCCTCAGCCAGAGAAGGTGCAGGCTCCAGGAAAGTAACTGTAGTATTAGCAGGTGCTGCTGATATCCTAATTGATTGGCTGCCCGATAGTAGAGTAGCTACCTGGAATGTCTATGGACGGATAGATGGCGCAATAGGCTTACTTGCTAATCTCCCAGGAGCTACTGTTAGCTTCCTTGATAGTGGTGGAGCTGTCGGCGGTGGTAAGCCTCCACTCTTAGAAGATCCTGCTTGGACCCCAGTACAAGCTAACCTAGAAGTAGATGGCACAGATACTAGTGGTAGCGTCTTTGATGCAGAAGGCATAGAGGATGGGGCTACCAAACTAATAGATGGCACTACTGTAGCAGATTATACTGCTGATGGCAATGTAAGTATCATAGAGTCTGGCGGGCTGGCATTTGATCTTAACAATCTAACCTCCCATTCCAGTAGTAGAATAGAGATAGTCCTAGATCCTAACCTGTTTACTTTAGACACTGGTCCCGTAGAGAACCTACCGCCAAAGGTTATATCTTATGACTATCATGTCTTTATTAACTCGAATGGGGACACTGTTATTACAGAAACTGACGGAGGTAGTGGACAGACTATCACTATCATTGTTAACCTTGTTGACGATACTTTTGATACTACTATATCTGATAGTACTGGGGTATTGGCTGTGGATTCCGTACCTATCTCCCCAAACTTTATT
>SDBS01002876.1_pt1 | contig 17020 bp, 32 predicted proteins | sample 2277091 | NCBI WGS metagenome assembly SDBS01 (sample SAMN10404972, study PRJNA504765) | marine sediment metagenome | isolation source: marine sediment core GS10_PC15, 163 cmbsf | place: Arctic Ocean: Southern Knipovich Ridge | collected 2010 | reverse complement strand
AGTAATGCTTTAAATGTTAATAAAGATGGTGATGGTTATTTCGTAGTGCTTAAAATGATTTGGAGAACAATAGACAAATGTAATGAAACTGTTTTTGAATAAGATTATATAAAAAGATTAGAAGGGTTTTTAGAAGGTCAAATACAATCTATTATAATTACTCATTTTAGAGCCGCAAGTTTTAAATTTAATAAACTAATAGATATTGAAAATACACATCCTTTTCAAGCAGATAATATTGTACTAATGCATAATGGTACTTTAACTGCAAAAGATGAAAAATTTGAGATCGAAGATCAAATTGATAGTTTTTGGTTTGTTAGACGTTTGGCAGACATAGTTAATAGGAAAAAGTTAACTCCAGAACATATTAAAAAAGCTATGGAAGATTTTACTGGTAAATTTGCTTTCTTGATAGTTGATATGAGGCAAACAGATAAAATTTTTGTGGTTAAAGGTAAAACTGCTGATCTTTACTATACTAAAGTTCGTGATGGTAGAAATAAAATATTAGCTACAATTATAAATACTGATGATGATAATATAGAACTTTCTTCTGTTCCCTTATATTGGAGAGCAATTAAAGGCTCCAAACTTGTAATAGATAAACCTGAAGAATTAGATGATGAAAGTATTTATATTTTTGATATGAAAACTTCTACATTAACAAAAACTGATGTAAAAATTGAAGAAGAAAATACTGTAAGTTCTACAACTAGAGTTAATCCTGCACAAGGACATCAACATGGTTTAAATGAGTGGGGTAGACCTTTTAATGGTTATGAAGATGGATATTTGAATGCTACATCAATAGATGAAATGATTGATAAAATTTCTAATCTAGCATGGACAATGAGATTAAATTACACAGAATTAAATCTTATTCATCAGCTACTTTTTAATATTCCTTTAATATTTGCAGAGAAAAATCACATAGAGCCATTTTTAGATACTCTTGAAATTCTTGCAAGTGAGTTTGGAAAGAGAGTAGGAAAGAAGTTAATGAAATGGCAAACTATTAAAAATTCATACTTTCATTCTGTTCCAAATGGTAGTGCTATAGATGTTTACAGTCAAACTAACTTAGAGTTTCCGTGGTTTATGAACTCTGGATCAGGATTAAAAAATGTGGCTAATCGCGTCAAAAGCGGGAGTTTTAACTGGAAAGCTCCTAGCTAAATCCCTAGGTTTAAATTTCCAATCGAATATTAATAAGATTTCAGATGGTAGTGAAATACTAATTCGATATGGAAATGCCCAAAAATCTGATAGACTTTATAAAGATACTGATTGTAATTCTAGGGAATCCATATTAAGAATGTCTGCAAAGCATAAACTTTGGGAATACCTAGATGACTCTAATGTGTTAACTCCTAGATATTATAAACCTATTAATATGCCAGATGATTTACAGTATCCTTTTTTAGTCAGAAGTAACATGCATCGAGCTGGAAAAGATATTGTGATATGTAGCACTCTAGATGATATGCCTGGAGATGCACAATTTGTTGTTCCATTTTATCCTACACTTAGAGAATATAGAGTACATGTTGCTTTTGGAAAGGTAGTAAAAATATTACGTAAATATCCTGTCAGTGAAGATTCTAATGATACAATTAGAACATCTGCTTTTGGTTGGAGATATAAAGTCTCTGATTTAGAACAAGTTATGTGTGCTAAATCTATGATAGAAACTGCTTTAGAAACAGCCGAAATTTTAAATGTCCAATTCTGTGGAATTGATATGGCATGGTCTTCTAAAGAATATGGATTAAATAGATGGATAGTTTGGGAGGTAAATTCTGCTCCCAGTTTAAATGCATCCTCACTGAAACTATACACAGACATCTTTAAGGAGAATTTCTCAGAGAGGTTACGGAAATATGAAATTCATAAATCAAAACAGAATCATGCACGAAGTAAAACCTTTAATCGAAGGAATTAAAGCGGGAGATCATCAAAATATATTGTTCCAAGGCCCCGCAGGATGCGGTAAAACTTCACTTGCAAAATATGTGGCGGAACATACTCTTGAAGATTTTTCTTTTCAAATTCCTGTGAAAGGTAATATAAATTGGACAGGAATGAGAACATATTCAACTAATATTATTGATGAAATACATGAGTTTAAAAACTTTGAAAATTTATATCCATTATTAGATGACAGAGATCAAAGTTTTATATTTTGTACTACAGAATATGGTGAAACTCCTGAGCCATTTCTTACAAGATGTATCAGGTTTTCTTTTGAGCCTTATAATGTAGGGCATTTATCTACGATTGTTAAAAATTATTCCAAAGGTAGAAAGTTTATATTAGATTCTACCGAAGCATATACTTTGGTAGCAGAGGCTTCTAGGGGAAGCCCTAGATTAGCTAAACAAAGATATGATAGAATTAAACGTATAATGGATTATTATAGTCAAGAGCCTAGTGCTGAAAATGTACGTTTTGTTTTAAATAAAATAGGTATTTATGATTTCGGTTACTCTGCTGAGGATTTTAGATATTTAGAGTATCTAAAAAATGTGGTCTCAAGCAGTTTAGAAAATATATCTAGAACTCTTAGAATTGATAAAAATACCATAGCTAAAGAGATTGAGCCATATCTCTTAGAAAAAGGTAACATATTAATTACATCGAAAGGAAGGAAATTTGTAAAATGGCCCGATACACTTTAGGAACAGATGAAGTAATTAGAAAGAAGTCCATGAATAGTTTTACAGCAAGGGACATCTCTTCTATTGCGCCTGCCTCTTTATTTTTAGAGGAGCCTTATCATTTTATACTTATGCCTAAAATTCATCATAGGGTGGTATTGTCTCCATATACAAAGGATATTGATATTTATCATAATAAAGATTTTACAGAAGATCAAATAGATTCAAATAATCTTGGGGACGATCAAATTATTGATATTGCTAATACACTTATGCCACTTTCCTCTTCTGGTAGAAATGTTAAAAATGCTTTTCTTATAGATGGTAAGGTTATAATTTATGCTGATAAATTACTTGATACCGATTTAATTGCTAGTGCAGAACCAGCACTATTAGAACTTTTGGTTTCTCTTACTGTAGGAGCTAATAAGAAATCTATTGAAGATTATTTAATTCTTACAGACGCTCATCTGATTAAGAATGTTCATAAAGATGCAGTGGGTAAAATGTTTATTCCTCATTTACACGAATGGTTTGATGAAAAATTTCCTGGTTTAATGGTAGGTGATGATGCTGAGGGAGCAGAAATGTTAACCATGCATGGTTTTAAATTGCTACTCTCTGCTTTTGTTAATTCTTCTCATGGTCAAATGAATTTAGAAAAAGAGTCTATTCCTAAAGACGGATTTTTTAGTATTGATATTAAAGAATATTGGAAATCTAGTAATTTATCTACAGGATTATCTTCTACACAAATAAAACCTCTAACAAATTTTTTAAGAAAGAATCATAAAGAGCTTTTAAATATGAATCCCACACCAAAAGGGCTAAAACTCTTTGCTGGAAAAAATGTTTTAACAAGTGTAGTTGATGAAAGATACGATCATTTTGAAACTGTTACTTGGCCTATATTTCGTAACCATCTTAAAAGATTTCCTGTAGGGTGTTCTATTGTTTTAGCTCCAGGACAAATTATAGTAGATAAAGATGCACATGAAATTTTTGGAAGTGATACTGTTCATGAACTTTATTATAAAGGCCCAGAAGCAACGACTCCTAAAAATAAGAATACTATTGAAGTTTTAGTTGTAGGTGATTCTATTTCACGAGATTTAGTTGAGAGAATGAGAAAATATTTTAAAGCTGAATTTAATCTTCCGATCAATTCATTTAGCACTATAAAAAATGATTCTAGGAGGGGATAATGAGGTTATACTGTAATCAATGTAGAATGAGATTATATGTTAATCATAAAATAGAAATAGAACTATCTTCTGAATTTGATTTTAAACCTAAAATGTTGACTTTGACAAATCATTTTATTAGAAAATCTAAAGACACAAATGCTTTTCTTGAAACTAAAAAAGTTAATAAATTTTATTGTATGGATTGTGATATTGAAAGAACTTTAGAACAATCAAGCTTTAAATGTGATGATTGTAGTGGAGTTTTTGAATATACCTCCGCACAATTTATTGGAGAATCTCTAATTCTTTGTAAAGCATGTTTGAATGGAAATAAGACATTAGAATTCTTTAAGATTTTTGGCAAGAGAGGGCCATCTAAAGATAAAAGAGATAAAAGAACAGGAGTAGCTTTAGAAGAAGCTAATGTAGAAGTTGATGCTGGTCAAATATTAGAAGAATTAGATAGACTTAATATAGCAATAGAACAAGTTGGTGGAGCTGTAGTAGAAGAAGTTGCTAATGTTCCTGATGAAGTTAATCCTCCTAATGTTAGAGAACGTGATGCTCAAGAAATGGATGCAATTAATAATGCCGCTCAAGAAATGGAAAGAAGAAGAGATCGAGAAAGAGCGCGGCTTGATGAAAGATTAAATAATGAAAATGCGGTAGTTTTTGGTGCCGCTCCTGACGAAGCTAATCCAGAAAGGGAATAAAGTGTTTGACACTAATTTCGGAACAGACCCAGAAGTTTTTGTAGTAGATGAAAATCTTTCATGTGTTCCTCCAGCATCTTTACGCGAGGATCATGGTTTTAAATTTGTTGATGAAATAACTCTTGTGGAAGAAGATGATTGGAAAATTATTGAAGATGGAGCGGCTACAGAAATTAATGTAGCTCCAGCAGATAATATTGATACTCTTTATGATCGTATTTCTAGAGCAATAGATGGAGTACGAAATTTTGCAAAAGACAATTTTAATCTTGGTATAAAAGTTTCTCCTGCTGTAAGTTTTAGTACGAAAGATTTTTGGGAGGGACGAGGAGAAGATTTTAGAAGTTGTGTAATGTTTGGATGTGATCCAGACCTTGATATTTATAGTGGTGAATATTCTCCAGAAATTGCCGCTGATGATGTACCTGAAAGATTTGGTGGTGGACATATTCACATGCAAGCTCCTGTCAAAGATAATGATCTTTTTGAGAATACATATTATTATGCAACAAGATTGATGGATATTTTAGTAGGTGGTGCTTCTGTAGCACTTATTCGTGAAGATAACGATGCAGTATCGGATGAAATAAAAAGACTTCGATTTTATGGAATGCCTGGAAAAATTAGATTGCAAAATTATGCAGAAGGAGTTAAAGGTATTGAATATAGGACTCCTAGTAATTTCTGGATAAAGGATAAGAAAACAGCTAATTTTCTTCTTTCACTAATGAATAGCGTATTTAACTTGACTCAGCATCCTCAAGATGCAAGTCAAATTTTGGAAGATACTATTTATAAAAATGTACCTCAAAATATTCGAGAATTTAAGCAAAAGCTAAGTAGAGAAACTACTTTGGAAGTCTTGGATACTTTAAAAGATATGAAGTATATTTCTTACGACCAAGCCGCTGAGTTTGTTCCTTTGATCCTCTAAAATGTCTGAAATAAATTATAACAATCTAGATGATTTTGTTTACTACGGAAGCACTGAAAAAAATATTAAACAATTTGACTGGTTTGATTCATTTCCATTTACAAATAAAAAACAACTCTGCTATATTTTAAGAACTCCAGTAGATGAGGACATTATTAGACAATTTCTGATGGATGTATTTCCAAAGATTTTTAGTGTAAATTTACAACTTGTAAATGAAAGTGAGGATAAACCGTGGAGAATATATACTTATCTAATAACTTTAATTCTTCACTATGAAAATTTTTGGGACGATGTTGTTGATAAATTGTTTTTATACTCTATGAGTATTATAAATTGCATGGACTTTCATACAATGGTTGGAGGAAAAATGCACTTCGCATCTTTAGTAGATAATCTTGGAGTATTTTTAGAAGCTAAAGCTGTAATTATACCTGAAAAATTCTTCAATCGTGAGATGGCAAATTTCATAAATTCTTTAAAAACTTTAAAAGATATAGGTAAAATACCTTTATGGGGAAGTCTTAGTAGAGATATTGAAGCAATTAATTTTCTTCTTAGCTCTCCCCAGAATATGAAAAATGTACTATTAAAAGTTCCTGTAATGGACTGCACAGAAATTTCTAAACTAATTTCCGATGAATATAACTACATAAGGAGAACACTGTAAATGGAAATCAAAATTTTATCCCTCAGCGACGAGGGGCTGGCCGAGTCTAATAAATCTTTTAAAGTTTATATGAGGTTTCTTATGAATAGAATGACAAAAGGTATTAAAATTACTACTCCTGAGGGGGATCAAACTTTAAGATACTCAGATGGAAATTTACCAATGTTTTTTCACAAAGGAATGGTAGGAAATTTGCGTTCCGATGCTAGGGGAATAACTTGTAGAGAAGCTTTAACCCATGAATTGAGAAGACAATTTGCTCAAAGAGTAGGAGATGGGTATGATAGAATTTATCTAATACATCTTCGTGGAAATTTTGGTCCAAAATTTACTAATTCACTTTTAACAAATTTTATAACAGATTTTGTTGTTAAGAGAGATGGCCGTCTTAAACTTTTGGAAACTGCAATTGAAGTAAACATGGATACACATAATTCAGAATCTCAAATAATATTTCCTGTGTTGGATACTTATGTGGGGGATGGATTAACTTCTGCGGCAATGTTAACATGGTTTTTAAGGAACGGTCAATCATATATTTTAAACACTAGAAATAATTATGACAGTCTTGAGGGAGTCTTTAATAGGTTTAAAAAATCTGCTCTGCAAGGCCCCCTTAATCATGCCACACAAAGTTTACTATTATGGATGGCATTATTTTTAACACCTAGAGGAATCAATAATCAAATAATGGCTATAGATAATTTTCCAAATCAGGGAGATAATTCTCCTAATGGGCCAGTAACTTTTATAACTAAAATGAATCTACAAGCAACAATGCAAAATATTCTTTACACTGAAAAGGCTATTGATAAATTTTCTGAATTAACTGATAATTTTTCTGAAAAGGTCTTTGGAAAACTTTCTGGTTATAAAGTTATTAGTGAGTATAAAAAATACACTCTAGCGGATAAGAAAGAGGTTAAACAAAGTGAGCGATAGAATTGTTACTGTAGGGATATGGGAAAATGCTCCATTCGCAAGTTCTATTTTACGTGGTATTGAAAAATTAAATATTTTTCTCAAATCTCAAAATCTAGATGTTACTTATAAGTCTGTAAGATTAGATAGTAATACTTTACCAAATCTAGACAAAACTCCTGATATTTTATTTTTAGATGGTGGAGAAGATGTTGAGCCTTCTTTATACGGAGAAGAAAATCGTTATAGTCATTTTAGTCGTGCTAGAGATACAGCTGAAATGAATTTATATAAACATTTTGTAAACACTGGTAAAAGAGTTTCTGGTGTATGTAGAGGCCACCAATTAATTAATGTGGCCCAAGGAGGAACTTTATGGCAAGATATAGGTAATCAAGGTGTTGTAGGCCCAACTCTTTTAGATAGTCATAAAGGAGGTCATAAAGTTTCATTAAAAAGACTTCCTAAACAGGTAAGTTATAAGGATTATAAGAAGAGTAGTAGAAAACGAGGTCATATTCTTTCTAGATTTGTAGGTAAAAATCCCTTTACAGTTTCTAGTATGCATCATCAAGCTGTAAAAACATTAGGAAATGGTTTAGGGGTATCTCTTACTTATGGTAATCGTACTAAAAGTGTGAAATATATTGTCGAGGGAATAGAATCCTCTAATGGTTTTATTAGAGGTATACAAAGTCACCCAGAGTTTAATGGTTATCCTAAAGATGGTTTGATGTTTAGTTATTTGATGCACATTGATAATTTTGTAGATGAACTTTTTGAGCCTGATATGGAGGAAATACAAGCTAGACTCGAAGCAGAAAAACCACGAAAAAAGAATAATATTCCTTTTGATATGGCTAATAATGTTGATAGATTAGGTATAAGAACTAGAGAAGAACTAGACGAAAGAGAACCTAGAAGAGATGGTAGAATAGCTAGAACACCTAGAACAAGAATAACTGCTGCTAATACTTGGAATGATGCTAATATTTTTGTGGTTGAAACAGAGGATGGTGGAACAAATGGTTGATAGACCTTCTACAATTAATATAGCTGTTCCTTTTGAGTTAATTATGAACGATGATATTACTGCAATTCTCGAATTAAAATTAGGTGAGAATCCTAGAGTATTGGAGACAGATTCTGGTTTTCAAATGATAATGTTATCCGAATGCAATTTAGATTCTTTAATAGCATTATTTGATATCGCACCTTATGTTACGCTTGAAAAAACATTTGAGGAGTTTATTCATACAGGAACAGACCTTATGGTAGATTTTATAGTGGGATTAAATGTGGAAATAGACCTATGAGGAGACTACAGAAATTACCTGTAGGTAATAAATATGATGGGTAAACTATTCTCAAACGAGCTATTGTTCAAAGATTTTGGAAAATTTGCTTCGTTTTTCTATTGCTCAGTAAAAGATTGTGACAGTAATTATGGCAGTGAAGAATTAATGGGTTTGGATGCAGAGGAAAAAGTTATTTGGGGCAAGTTTCGTGAAGCAAGCAAAAGACTTTTACCTATGTGTTCTATACATGGCTCTTTTCTTTTATATGCAGATACTAAAGAACAGCAAACTTCGTTCTCTAGTCTAATGTGATCGGAGGATTCTCGGTGATTTCTCGGCCCGAACACATCATGTTAATCATAGTAATTGTCTTTTTAGTATTGTATTTCCTCATGGTAGACGAGGTAAAACCTTGGGAAAGGATAAAGAAATTGTTTGAGTTCCCATTTCTATTACATCATATGTGGCATGGTTTTGAAAGTCCACATGATTTAGTGGATTTTTTAGAGAGTGGAGCTTATGAAGGTGAGGTAATTATTGATGCAGATGATGTTAAGTTATTGCCATCCCCCAAAGAAAAAGCTAAAATAAGAACAAGGGGCGGTAAAATTATTAATGCTTCTACTCCTGTTACTCCTCCTAAAGAAGTAATTACTGAACAAACAATAGAAGTAAAACCTGTTATTGATGATGAAATTGAAGAAATTATTGCTGACGATATTGCACAGGGAGGTAATGGTGGCTGAATTAGTTGTTGCTGAATGGATAACTATTGCTATTGCATACTTTTGGGTGGGTATTTTGTTCGCTATGGTATCAGTACAAAAACAATGGGAAATAGCAATGGACTTCACTTATATACCATTGTGGCCTTTTTATCTATTCCTTTGGCTACCAATGATTATATTTATTGGTTTTGGAATGATTATATATGGAATAGGAAAAATTCTAATTATGGACAATATTAATCCTAGAATTCGTATGAAAGTTAGAGAAGTGAAATATCGTAGACAAGTTAAAAAATATCGCCCTAAATATGGGTATGACAAATGACTTCTAAACTAATAGCAGAAGATTATGTAGTTACTTTTAATAATACTAGAATAACAATTACTTCTATTCCTAATGACGAAGATAAAAAACGTGCTGAGGCATATAAGAAACAATATGGTTATCCATCACGGAATAGTAGTTTTGGTCGTACACATTTAAGTGCAGGTGTTACTGGTTTAAGTGGAACTTGCTCAGGAAAACTTATCAGTCTTTTATCTATACCTTCAAGTTATAAGAACAAATCTGCATCAATTACAGAAAAAGCAGAGTTGGTAAAAATGATGATGGCACGATTTTCTACCTTTGCTATTTTAGTGTATATTTGCAGGTCTAGTAATGCAACAATATCTAAAGTTCTTACTAAAGCAGGGTGGAAAAAATCACGCGGCCCTACTGGTAAATATTCTCCGTGGGATTATACTCTTGATGTATATACTGTTGATCCTAGACTTCCTAAAAAGAAGCTACCTTTAATAAGAAAAAAGAAGAGAGTAGTTTCTAAACAACAGCCAATGATAACTGAGAAGGAATACTTTGGCTTAAGTTTCGATAATATAAAAAGGAGGATCGGTGAGCTACGAGGATAGAATTAGTGATAGATTTTGGGTTAGAATTTTTTGGAAACGTCCCAATGATTTTTCTGGTCAATTTATGCAAATATTAGTATCTGAAGTATCTTATACAAAATTTATACATGAAGTAGATAGGGGAATTACTGCTATTTTTTATAAAGTAGTAGATGCTCAAAAAAGTGTTCATAGAATTAATAAATATGAGATACAAAACATAGTAGCATGGAAATATGGTTATGAAGCTCCAAATTATAAAGGCACAGTATAATGCCTCCAATAACTCCTAAACGACCTATAGGAACTTTATCTTCTAGTCTATCTATGAGAGTTGTTATATGTCCTAAGTGTCGTCAAAAAAGATGGGCTAATAAAATGAAAAACCCCTCTGAATGGCGAACTACTTGTTGTGGAAAGGTTATATCACCATAATGTTTAAAATTAAACTGATTACTACGGAGCTTTACTATACTCTTTATATGGCTTCTAGTGATTACAATAATGTACGTGCAACCATGCACAATGAGGAATATAATGTTCCTAAAACTGAGTTCATAACTTTTTATGGGCGAACAAATATATTGAGTTATCGAAAGAATCATATTGTATTAGAAGTACATAGAGATCATATTGTAACTATTGAAGTATTGGAGCAACCTAAATGATGAATCTTAAAGAGATAACGGCTGAATTTAATAAGGAAAGAGAAAAACCTGTTGATGTTAGAGTAGATCATAATGAGTATACGTTTACTATGAGTGATAAAGATATAGGAGGAGTCAGTATAATTCCTAATTATTCTAATTGTGGAATTTTTGATGTGCATGGGCTGTGGGGACTTCATAAAAAGGACATGGATTTAATACTTGAATTTGTGACATTTTTTGTTGAAAGAGGCGGGCGTAGAAATATTATAACTTACAATACTGCATCCAATCAAGCACTTTTAAAGAAGAGTTTAAAGAAGGCAGGGTTTGATACATCTAAGAAAACTTATAGGAATGGTAATTCTGGGCATCGTATTGAATTTCACACATTGGAGTTATAACGTGATATATGTCATAAATATACGCTTAGATATGTATGATGATGCTGGTAATATGTTTTATAACTTTCTAGTACAAGCAGATACTAGACGTATGGCATCTAAAATATTAGGTAACTATTTAGGGGAAATAAATTTCCCCACTGATAGTATAGATAAAATATATACTGAGTTACTAAAATTCGATGGCTCTAATGTAGTGGAGATGAAAACATGAAAGAAATAGCACAAGCAATAGTAGGAAGTTTTTTACTCTTATTTGGTGCATTTATGGGTTACATGATAGGTTGCACTGATACACCAGAAGAAATATTTGCAGCTTTTTTCGTAGTTATTATTGCTTCATGTGCTATAGTTCTCGGATCAATAATAACTCTAGTAATTACAGCCTTAACTGAGAAATAAAATGTGGTATTATATTGTTGCAATCGGTGTAGATTATGATGGTAGACCTATCTCTAGACATTTTATGTCTTGGGGAGAGACAGAATGGGATGCTCTAAAAAGACTAAAAGGATTAGAAACTATTAGGGATATAAAATTTGATATTGTGATTACTGAAGGTGATGGTATAGATTCTTCTTGGATGTCTTTTGAAGTGTCTAATATAGTAACTGATAAGGATTAATTATGATATTAACTAAAAAACTTATCAATAGAATAAAATTTATTACTAGACATGATTACGCTAATCCTAATGCAAGACTAGAAATAACTAGGTCTGAGAGTAATTCTATTTTAAAACACTTAGAGGCTTATAAAGAGTTACTAATACTTATGAGGAGCAAAAACTCTAAGTTAGACCCTATATGGATGCAACAATATGCTACTCATATGTTGCAATTTTTAGAAAATATTTCTCCTGTAATACCTAAAAAGAAAGGAAAATAAGATGGGCGAATACATTAACTCACAACAAGCAAGGTTTAATACTTCTTTTGTTTCATCTAGATGAAATGACTTTCTAATGCAACATAGATTTGATTTAGATCATCACAGAAAAACAGATAAATCTTGTTTTATGGATAATTGTAAGAATCAGTCTTATGAACACATACCATATATTCACGGCGTTACATTTGATAACTGTAAAGATTTTGGTCATTATCCAATGATAGCATGTATAAAACACTTTAAAGAACTTTGGGCAGGAGCATATTAAACTAAATGGCCTTAAGTTCAATTTCTAGAGCGTCGCCGTTACGCAAAGTAAAAATAATTTTATTTAACGAGTCAAAAAAACTACCACAAATTCTTATTCTAATGGAGAATAAAACTATTACCAAACATAAATTCTAAGGAGAATCTAATTGTTCTGACAATCTAATATAAAGCACATTTTAACTAATTATAAAATTTCCCTAGATCACAAAACAAAAGTGGTCTAGGGAAAATTTTTTTAATCATTGACTCTGATTAACGGGGTACTTATATGCGTGTGTGGGTAGTAGACAGAGGGCGATTCCACACGGTATGGGCGTTAATAGTGAGTCAGCTATAAGACGTTGAACCAGGTACGTCGAGAGTACAATTCTGTACCGGGTCCTTCGAGAGTACAATTTTATACCCAGTTCATTGTAGAAATTGAGAACTCAAACCTGAACTCACTTTTTAGGTAATGGGGTACTTGAAAAATCTATGGGATACTTCGGGAGTGCAAACGCGGCTACCTTCATGTGATTACTGGGTTAATCCAGTACCACACAAACAAGGAGAACCTAATGGCCGATAAAACTAGCAAGAAAGAAGTAGCACAAGCCCCCGATAGTACCCAAATTGTTGCTGAAGAGGTAAGATCGAATAGTGAAGTAATGGGCGAGTTTATGCGTGGTGTGCCTCAGTATCCAGTTTTCTGTGTCAACCCCGATTGGGGTACAGATTCAGATGAGGACCGCTGGACGTTAATCCTTCCACTTGATGGAGAACTGCAGGCAATTAGAACCGAGCTTCGTGGTTATACTCCGAAGTCGGATCTATCTCAAATGGCTCTAAATCTTTTGAAGAACCCGGAGAGAGCTATAGAGGACGTAGCAGAACTACCTGTTATTAACGATATGAATGCCGCGAAGTTAATTGGAATCGTGGTTCAGCACGAAGCGTAGTTCTACTATCGTTGGCCGCTTTGCATATTAGATAGCCTGTACCCTTAGCAGGTTCTATTCACGGATGAGAAGAACCCAGGCTAACCTAGGAATAAAGTGGGTATAATACTAGGTTTTCATTTATACCATAACTGGTAAGAGTAGTGGAAGGTGAGTTCTACACCGAATTGGCAATGTGTCCTTTTCGTGCGAACCCTACCACTACTCTTACGAGGAATGGTGTAAAACTAAAAACGTAGTTGTATAGGCATACAACTACCACCTCCTTTCGATTAGCAGTTTCGGTAGAGTTCAATGTCATCAGGGTGTTACATGGCATCCTTCACTATTCCTCGAAAGTGAGTAGAACTCGATAATCTGGATGATGCTCAAATTATAGAGCAGTAGTATAAAGAGTTCTACTCACTAATACACTTAGGGTGGTAGCTCAATGGTAGAGCATCGAACTGTGGCTTCGGGGATTGCGGTTCAACTCCGCACCACCTGACCTTGGAAATGGAGGTACAGATATGAAGAGTTAAAAAGTACTAACAGAGAAGGAAAAAGAATCTAAGAATGGGTAATATTCAAAGTTGAGTTCTAGTGTAACTCATAGAAATTGTTTCACATGCACTAGAACTCAGCTGTTAGTATTACATTCTTTTGAGTTCTAATGAGCTACCCCCTTAACCGCTAAAGTAAGGCTTGGCTTGGAACCGGGTTCGGGTACAGGCTGGTATGCAAGTAGTCAGCCCTCATCAGAACTCAACAGAGTGTAATACTTTAAACATAGCTAATACTTCTACGTGGGTATTACTGGCAAAGCAAATTTTAACATCGTTGGAGAACTGGGTGCAGGGTTCTCCCCCTTCTATACTGCACAGCCTAGCCAGTAATGCCCTCATAGTGGTATTAGCTTTTTTTATTTAACGCTAGTGTGGAGGTACAGGATTATAAAATTGAACTAAAACTTTTATATACTATCTATGACCAGCTAGAAGTAGGCTCTACGATTTTATACTTTGGTGGTGGTAGATCATGGGGAGATTTTAAAATGGAAATTGCTGATGATGATTCTACATTTATTATCAAAAAACAATCAGAAAAACAGGAGAAATAAATTATCATGGCAAAGAAAGAATCAAAACGTGTAGTAATGCCCAATGTGGCACCTATTAGAATGCTTACTACTGGAGCACCGATTGTACCAGCGGCTGAGAAGGGCCAAATTGATAGAATTACTGTGGAACGTGGTAATCCTGGGACTCAAGGTTATGTCGAGCAGGTGGTTTGGGAGGATAATGCTGTAGTAGAGGGAGTTAATCCTTTTCAAGGTAGTTTCCTTTTTAACCTGGTAGCGGGTGCACTCAGCTCTGGGCGTGGTGCTAGGCCGACAGCTTTTGCAGCATGGGCGGTTCAAGTGCAGGAAGAGTTTAAAGACCATGCTATGTTTAAACCTTTATTGAGATATACTGCAATCGTGGATTATAACAAAGGTGCTACAATGGTGTACCCGGTAACGGATATGTTAACTATGTGTCAGATTAAGCGTGTTAACGTTTTGAAATCTATTGAGAGGTTCCCACCGGATATTAAAGCTTCCACTCCTCGCACTAAAAAGGTAGAAACGGTAGATGTTTCTGTAACACTCTAATTGTACCTGGTACGCCGAGAGTACAATTTATTTTTGAGTTCAATACAGGGCTGTATATTACAGCCCTGTGTCGAGTTCAAAAAGCTATTCGGTAATTGAGAACTCAAATTCGGGTACTCGGAGTTAGTTCTCAGGTTCGTGGTATACTGAGGTAGGTCTTTTTTGAAGGACCACCAGCCAAGTAGAACCACAAACCGAATAGAAAGGAGAATAAAAATGAAACGGAAATTGAGGTTTACTCTAAAACATCGTCCTAAAGATAAATTTGTAGTAGGGACAATTTATCGGTTTAAATGGGAGGATTTGTACCGGGCTTTGCAAATAATAAATTCCCAGGTACAGAATGAAGAACTCCAAGTAGAATTAACTTCCCTAATGGGTTCTACTAGACAGATGGTACATCAGCATTTGTTTGGAGTTTTAACGTCCCTAGAATATGATGGAGCGGTTCTAAATGATATGGTTAAATGTGCAGGATGGATAGTAGCCTGTTATGGGTATACTAAAGGACTCCCGACTTTAGCACTAGATGGGAGTTCTACTACTTGGCCGCATCCCGCGCCTCTTAAGAAGCGTCGGAAAGCCCGGTTCTATGACTATCGCGTAGAACTAAAATGTCCGATTTGCTTTAGAAAATTTGAACCACCTGAGCGGTACAAAACTAAAGCAGTTATTCTAAAATGGTTTGGAGTACAACTCAAAAACCATTTAGAGAAGGAGTTACACTAATGTCCAACGATATGTTAATAGTCTCGCTTAAAGGTAATAGCAGAAAGGAATATCCGCCGTCTGTACCAGATACTGTTAGAAAGGAAAAACCACTAATGTTGTCATGGATAATACTATGGGAATGGCATAAGAACCTAGACTCGAATAGTATAGCATGGGAGATTATAACAGTCGCCCGTATAAAACTGCATAAGGCTTTACTAGGTCTAGCTTAAAAAGAGAAAGAGTCTAAGTAGAACCACTTACTTAGGCTCTTTTTCGTTTTAACCTATAACCTTAGGAGGTTAATATGACGTTACAAAATTCTAGAGAATTTGAAGATAGAATGGAATATGATGTAGATGGTGAACATTTTTTAGATGAATTTCTATGTGTTAATTGTCCTGAATGTGGTCAAACTACTGACCGAGTAGTAACTAGCTATTCTGTAACATATTATATTCATATAGTAGATGATCCAAACCATGAATCATATTGTGAAGTAAAAAGGGGCAAAGATTTAATACCCGATGCTTTATTATTTGTTCCTTATGAGGGTGTATCCGTAATCTCGTTAACAGAAGGGTTGTGGTAATAATGAATTCATTAAGTTTAACTATACAAGCTATTAAATCTTGCAAATATCAAGGGGATTTATCAATAGATAGTATTGCTAAATATAAGAACACATTTTATTATCTTATGATTGTTGATATTAATGAAGTAGCTTTAAAACATGCAGGATATAGAATTTCTGATAAAAATAAATATGGCTGGCGACAAACTCCAGTTACTATTAATAACGCATCTTTGTTACCAGCACAATTTATTGAAAGACAGATAGAACTTCTAGTGAATAACCAGAACAACTTAACTCCTGAGGAGTTCTTTATTAAGTTTGAAAAAATACATCCATATAATGATGGTAATGGTAGAGTAGGGGAAATACTCTATTACAAATTAACTGGTTCTTTTGACGTTCCTGAGTTTAACTGAGAGGAGCTACAATGCAAAGCGTTTCATTGTACCTATCAATGACAAATTATTCGGATTCAGTAGCTAGTATGACAAATGCAGTAGATTTTATGCTTGCAGAATTTCCTATGACAAATGAACTCGTTAATCTTGCTAACACAGTAAAATTGAAATTTACTTGTGTTGGTATGTTACTTAAAAAAGGTTATTATGATGATGCTTTTACACTAGATGATGACGCTAGAATTGACATGGTATTTTTATTGGAATCTTTAGGATTAAAAACTGCCGCAGTAATATTAATAGATGGTTTACTTGGAAATGTGGATCACTAAGGATACTTGGTTAATAGCTGATACACATTTTTACCATGATAATCTAATACTCGAATCCTATGAGAACCGGCCTGCTAATCATACTGAGTTAATGATTGGTAATTGGCAAAACTCAGTTCAACCAGATGATGACATACTACACCTTGGAGATGTTTTACTAGGGGGCAAAGAAAAACGTGAATCTTTACGCTACAGATTAACAGGTAATAAATATCTT
>SDBS01002875.1_pt1 | contig 17020 bp, 16 predicted proteins | sample 2277091 | NCBI WGS metagenome assembly SDBS01 (sample SAMN10404972, study PRJNA504765) | marine sediment metagenome | isolation source: marine sediment core GS10_PC15, 163 cmbsf | place: Arctic Ocean: Southern Knipovich Ridge | collected 2010 | reverse complement strand
GCTGCCGGTAACAAGAAGGGTATTGAAGATATTGGAACCGACCAGATTGCCAACAGAAATATCATGATGGCCTCTGGTTGCCGCCACCACGCAGGTTACGAGTTCCGGAAGAGATGTCCCGAAAGCGATGATAGTCAGGCCAATAACACTTTCGCTCAAGCCGATTTCTCTGCCGATAAACACAGCCCCCTCCACAGCCATTTTTGCCCCCAAAGCCAATCCTATCAATCCAATGACAATAAACAACACATTCTTCTTCATATCTCGTATATCGTGTCTCATATCTCGCTTCACGCTTCCGGCTTCACGCTTCACGTTTCCAGCTTCTTTCCGTGCGATATGTATCGTCAGCAGCATCAATACCGCAAAGACAGCTAACAACGCAAAACCTTCGGTCCGGGCCAGATATGAATCGTGCAGAAAAGGCCACAATAGCAGTGCCACCAACAGCATCACAGGTATCTCGCGGCATAGCGTTTGCTTCTTGACCATAAGCGGTCGAATAAGAGCGACCAGACCGCCGACAAGAGCTAAATTCGCAATGTTTGAGCCGAAGACATTACCGATAGCTAAATTTCCACCGCCAGCCTTTCGCAAAACACCGGCGATGCTTGCAGCTAATTCAGGCGCCGAGGTACCCATAGCCACCACCGTCAGGCCGATGACAAGTGAGCTGATGCCGAGCCGCTCTGCTAATCCAACCGCACCAGCCACTAACAGCTCAGCGCACTTCCACAGTATCACCAGCCCGCCAACCAAAATTACAATAGCTAAAACTATGTTCATTTGCTTGACAAATCCTATAATTAGGCTCGGTTTTGCCGACGGTTTTACTTTTGGAAAACAGCCACAATCCAGCCGCAGGGAAACCACTTCAGGACTATACAATAGCTGAACTTTATTGTCTGGTCAAACCTAAACTCCGTCAGCACAGCAGATAGTTATAGTGGATAACGAAGATTGATGAACGATTATTGATAAAAGGTGTTCCGAAACAATAGTCAATAATAAATATCGTAGATCCGCTTGCGGGGGAATCAATTGATTTTTCCCACGACGAGGCAGGAATTATGGCCTCCGAAGCCGAAGGAGTTGCTCATCGCAATATTGACCTTCGCCTGGCGAGCTATTAGAGGTACAAAATCCATCTTGATACCGCAGCGCTCATCGGGATTTTCCAGGTTGATAGTGGGGGGGATAGTCGATTCATTAATGGCTTTTACGCATACTATAAGCTCAAGGGCACCGCTGGCACCGAGCAAATGTCCCATACTGCTTTTGGTTGAGCTGACAGGTATTTTATATGCGTCTCGACCAAAAACAAATCTAATAGCTGTGCTTTCAGCAATGTCATTTAGCTCGGTACCTGTCCCGTGTGCGTTGATATAACTGATTTTGTCTGTATCGATACCGGCATCAATCAATGCCAGCTTCATCGCCATCGCGGCACCATCTCCGTTCGGCAGGGGTGCGGTAATGTGATAGCCATCATCGGTAGCGCTGTAGCCAAGAAGCTCAGCGTATATATTTGCGCCGCGTTTTTTGGCGTGGCCTTCTTCTTCCAGGACCAAAACCCCGGCCCCTTCGGAAAGAACAAATCCGTTTCTGTCCCTGTCAAACGGCCTTGAAGCCAATTGTGGGTTGTCGTTTCGCCTGCTCAATGATCTGGCGGCACAGAATGAAGCCAATCCTATCGGTGAAAGAGCGGCTTCAGCACCCCCTGTTATCATAATTTCGCTTCGTCCGGCAACGATGTTGCAGAAAGCCTCTCCGATAGCGTGGTTACCCGAAGCACAGGCGCTTGAAACACAAAAATTAGGTCCACGCACGCCATAACGAATGGCAATAGTACCACTGGCGGCATTAGACATAAGCCGTGGAACACAGAAAGGAGAAACCTTCTTCGGCCCTTTTTCCAAAAGTCTCTTGTGCTGCTCTTCAATTTCATGGAGACCGCCTATTCCGGTACCTACGATAACTCCGGCACGAAAAATGTCTTCTTTGGAAAAGTCAATGCCGCTGTCTTCCACAGCCTGCTTCGCCGCAGCCATAGCAAACTGCGTAAAGCGATCCATTCGCTTGCTCTCGCGCTGGTCAATATATTTGGTGACGTTGAAATTTTTTACCTCGCCCCCAAACTTGACCGGGTATTCGCCGGTATCGAATGATTCGATCATAGAAATGCCGCTTTTACCCTCGCACAGCGCAGCGAAAAGTTCATGAGCGGACTCGGCTAAGGCGGTTACACAACCTAAGCCCGTAATAACAACTCGCCGTTTACTCATAGTAAACTTGTTCGCTACTCTTTGCTTTTGGTCTGTGCAACATTGACGATGTAGTCGATTGCGGCGCCGACTGTCTGGATTTTCTCGGCCTCCTCGTCCGGAATGCTCAAGTCAAACTCGTCCTCAAATTCCATAACGAGTTCGACCGTATCCAATGAGTCGGCATTCAAGTCGTTAATAAATGAGGTTTCACGTGCTATTTCAGCCTTGTCTGTGCCCATCTGCTCACTTATTATCTCGACTACTTTATCCTCAATTGCCTGTACATCTACGTCATCAGCACTCACTTGTTTTCCTCCCTAATTAAACAGGAATTTATTCCGTAATCTTCCAATAGAACTCTATTAATAATAGCTGCTACTAACAGCCAATTGTATTTATTATTTATTGGCGGGTATAATACATGCAAAAATACCCTTCTACAAATATATTTTTTATTTTTTTTTTACATTGCCATACCGCCATCCACGCAGAGCACCTGGCCAGTGATATATCCGGCCTCATCACCGGCAAAAAATGCAGCGGCTTTGGCTACGTCTTCAACGCTGCCAAATCGTCGTACGGGGATAATCTGCTTTGCAGCGGTTTTAACCGCATCCGGGAGCCCTTCTGTCATTTCGGTCATAATAAATCCCGGTGCGATGCAATTTGCAGTAATATTTTTTTTGCCGACTTCCCTTGCGAGCGACTTTGTCATTCCGATAAGGCCCGCTTTGCTCGCGGCATAGTTGCTTGAGCCGGCCTGTCCCATTATTGCCGCAACGGAGCTTAAGTTTATTATCCGGCCGAATTTGTTTCTGACCATTGACCTGATTGCAAAGGCAGTTGCTAAAAAAGCAGCCCGGAGGTTGACATTAATGACCTTGTCAAAATCATCTTCTTTCATTTGCATCATCAGTTTATCGCGGGTGATGCCGGCATTGTTCACTAAGATTCCTATTCCGCCGTATTCAGTAGCGAGGGACTCAAGTACTTCCCTAAACTCATCCGTATTGGTTATGTCCACACATTTGGTTACGACGGTAAAACCGGCTTCTTTTACAATATCCTCAAGCTCGCTGAGCTGCTCGTCATTTATATCCAGCCCGGCAACGATTCGGCCCTGCTTTAGCAATTCGATAACAATCGCCCGGCCTATCCCTCTTGCGGCGCCTGTTACAACAGCCAGTCTTTTTTCCGGCATCCTTAACATCTCCTAAAATTTCGAATTTAGCCTCGGATTTTATCCGGGGTTTTTACCTGGGATTTGTTCCAATATTTTGTTTATAGATTCCAGGCTGCTTATATTAGTAACTTTTATTTTTCTGTTGATTCTTCGCATAAGTCCTGTCAGAACCCTGCCGGGACCGATCTCATAAAACTTTTCAACTCCATCAGTCAGAAGTCGTTCCATACATTTTTGCCACAGAATAGGGCAAGTCAACTGATTTATCAAGCCTTCTGAGATTTTTTGGCTTGATTCGTAATACTCAGCGTTAATATTGGCAATAGTTTTGATTTCTGACGGCTCTGAAATCTTGCAATCAGACAATGCTTCTTTAAGGACCTCGGCTGCACTGGACATCATTTCCGTATGAAAAGCTCCTGCCACCTCTAACGGTACAGCTTTTATAGCGCCGTACTTTTCTGCCAGCTCTTCAGCCCGCTTGCAGGCCGATTTGCTGCCGCTTATTACAATCTGCCCCGGGCAGTTGAAATTAACAGGTACGAGCAATTCGCCCCTGGCGGCCTCGGCACAAAGCTGACGGACATTTTCTTCGTCAAGGCCTATAATGCTGACCATCGCCCCGTTAGTGGCATCTGCCGCCGCCTGCATTGCCTGTCCACGCTTGTGCACAAGCACAAGTCCGTCCTCAAAGCTAATCAGCCCCGCTGCGTAAAGAGCTGTATATTCACCAAGGCTAAGACCTGCTGTTACATCCGCACTTATACTATTTGCGGCAGGGTTTGTCCTGAGAACCTCTAATATGGCTGCGGATGTTACAAAAATCGCAGGCTGCGAAATCGTTGTGCTGTTTAACTGTTCTGCAGGGCCTTCAAAGCATATTTTGTTCAGGTCAAATCCTACAATATCGTTTGCTTTCCCAAAAATCTCTGTCGCCACAGGGAACGACTGAGCAATTGCGGCGCCCATCCCGATAACCTGAGCACCCTGTCCTGGAAATAAAAAAGCTGTCTTCATAATTCGTTTTTTTTGCACATTGCGTATATTGCTCTGCGCTTTGAGTTATAAGGAGTTCATGCAATATTCAATACGGATGATACAATATGAATTATTAAAATTTGATTATGTTTGCTCCCCAAGTCAGTCCTGCACCAAAAGCGACTAAAATGACAATATCACCTGGTTTGATTTTTCCCTCCCTGAAGCATTCATCAAAGGCGATAGGCACCGAGGCCGCTGAAGTATTGCCGTACTCGCTGATATTTACAAAGACCTTTTCACTTGGCAGATTTAACCTTTTCGAAGCAGACTCGATAATCCGTGCATTCATCTGGTGTGAAATCAGCATCCCAATATCATCAATACTCAAATTACAATGCTCCAGACAGTGTGTAACAGTGTCAACGATACGCCGAATGGCCTGCTGATAGACTTGTCTGCCGTTGATTTGCATATAGATTTTCTTTGGATCATCCAACGGTTTGTTAGCCGGGTAGCGAGAACCGTACGCCTGACAATTCAATGCGTCCCAGCAGTCTCCATTCGAATGCAAGGTGCTGTATAATATACCTCCGCCTTTATTATCTCCTTGTTCAAGCACCATAGCCCCGGCACCGTCACCAAAAAGAATACAGCTTTTCCGGTCAGACCAATCGGTAATTTTAGTCAAAGTCTCAGCACCAATTAGAAGGGCATTTTTATGTCGGCCGCTTTCTATAAACTGCTGCAACATGGATAGACCATATATAAAACCACTGCAGGCAGCGGCTAAATCAAATACCCACGCTTTCTTTGCCTTCAAAGCCCGCTGCACAAAGGATGCTGTCGAAGGAAAGACCATTTCAGGCGTAATAGTAGCCACAATAATGATCTCAACCTCACCGGGGTCAAGATTTGCCTTGTCCAATGCTTTTTTGGCAGCTTCGGTAGCTAAGAATGCCGTGCTTTCATCATCGGTTGTAACATGTCGAACCTTGATACCGGTCCGTGTGGTAATCCATTCGTCCGAGGTATCCACCATCTTTGCAAGTTCTTTATTCGTTAGTGTTTTCGCCGGCACAAATGAACCATAACCGGTGATTATTGCATGGTAGGGGGGGGAATGAGCGTTAATCAGCTTATTCATCAGTGGTCCTTACGCAAGTTCCCGAAAGACATTCAACTATCTTATCGTTTATTTTTTCCGTATAGAACCTTTTAGAGGCCAAAATCGCATTTTTTATGGTTCTACTTTGACTTGAACCATGACAGATTAGCGCTGTGCCGCTAACGCCTAACAAAGGCGCACCGCCATAGGTATTATAGTCGTATTTTTTATAGATTCTTTTCATCACAGGCTTAAACTTCATAGCAAGTCGAAGTTTCTCTTCCATAAGCTCGTGCTTTATTGCCTTAAACAGACCATCAACAAGACCTTCAGTAAGTTTTAGAATCACATTTCCGACAAAACCTTCGCAGGTTACAACATCACAAGTACCTTCGAAAATATCTCTACCTTCAATATTTCCGACGAAGTTCATCTTCGAGTCGGATTTCATCAGCTCCCGCGCCTTTTTGACGATTTCATTACCCTTTGCATCCTCTGCGCCGATGCTCATAAGCCCAACTTTTGGGTTGTTAATCCCAAGAAGATGTTTTGAATACAAGCTTGCCATCACTCCATATTGATGAAGGTTTATGGGCTTACAGGCAATATTGGCGCCAACATCACATATTACTACGGGCCCTTCGGGTGTTGGAAATACCACCGCTATCCCCGGACGATTAACCCCGGACAGATTTCTCATTCTCATTTGGAAGGCGGCAACACAAGCCCCGGTATTACCAGCAGAAATGACCGCATCAGTCTGCCCCCTTTTAGCCAATTTGGCAAGAACAGCAATTGAGCTTTTGGGTTTCTTTCGCAGAGTCTCTATCGGGACCTCGTTCATACCAATAACATCGGGAGCGTGAACCACACTGACCGCACCTTTGCGCAACTTCATGGAGCGTAACTGTGCCTCTATTATCTCCTCGGAACCGACAAGTATGAGCTCGTCATCTCCATCAAGCAGCTCAACTGACTCCAGCACACCGGTGATAATCTCATCCGGTGCGTTGTCGCCTCCCATTGCATCAATTGCTATTCGCATTTTTTAGCTGCTTTCCTCTTTACCGAGCTTCAATGTGATTTTCGGATTAACGTAACCACAGTTTTCACACGCTGCGTGCGGCAACTTGGGCTGATCACATTTCTTACAAATCGAATAGTTTACAGCCTTCAAACGATGATGGCTGCGGCGAGTTCGTGTTCTGCACTTACTGGTCTTCTTCTTAGGTAACATGCTCAATTACTCCACACAATCTTAAAAAAAACTAAAAACAAGTACTAAAGAAACAGCTTAAATAGTGAACCATCGCCGCTTTGTCAAGTGAAATTTAACTATTCACCCAATAATTAGGTGGCCGGTTATTTCTGGTGATTTGCCGGTTTTCGGATAAATCCACCAAGAATGTCTAACAAAATGATCAACTAACTTCATCCGTTATTTCGAGCGCAGCCACAGGCAGCACAACCGTTGTTTCGAGCGTAGTGGAGAAAACCGGCTACAATAAATGTCAGGTTTATATTCGCCACGGGCGGACTTCTAACAGGCGTAACACAAAGCTCAATAATTACTCTTGCTGGAATATTCAATATATTCGTCAAATAAAGTAGTGTATTTGTCATTATCTTTGGTAATATGGGGAAATGGTGGGGCAAGCCCCACCCTGCAGATGAGATTGTGACGGCCTTAAAAAAGGCTTCGCAATGACGACTCTGCGAATAGTGTGCTATAGAGAATTTGGTGCTTACAGGAAAAATTCAAAACGTTACAAATGGAAACTCTAAAGCTATTATGTGATTATTTTCCGACGGCGGTTTTTACCGGCAAGTGTCTGGTTTTCATAAGCGAGGGCTGGCGTGTTGAGCTTACCGAGCATAAAGACAACGATTTCAGCAAGGCCGGCGATGAGCCATCTATTATACGCGTTAGAATCTTCAAGAGAGCATTAGACGGCGAGCTTATCGGGGGGCATTATGAAGATTTTCAGCTTGCCTCGTTGGGTGAGCTTGCCGAGCAGATTGAAAAGTATGTGCAACAGGCGATTGGCGCAAACCTCAGAGAAAATATTTAGTAACCGACGCACAAAATTTTCTTCTTTCTATTCATCAGAGCAGCTACAATCTGATCTATGGCCAATCTAACGATTCAAGAGATTGATGAATGTGTGGTTTTTGTGGCAAAGGTTGTCCCCGGCAGCAGTTCGCCGACGAGGATTTGCGGGTTGCTTGATGGGATGCTGAAGGTCAAGGTTTCTGCTGCGCCACAGAGGGGGAAAGCCAATCAGTGCCTGCTTAAGTTTTTGGCTAAGCAGCTCGGCGTGAAAAAGAATGCAGTCAGTATAATCTCCGGCCAAACCAGCCCTGTCAAGCATATGCAGGTTTCGGGCATTTCGGCTGATACGCTGTTGGAGAAACTGAGTTTGAATAAACAGGACTTTTGTTAATGACGGACAAATCATCTCTGCTTTCATCAAGTGACGGCGAGGACCCGACTTCACTAAGATATATGCTGAAGTTAGCGGCACCGATGGTGGTAACAACCGTATCTTTTACCGTTATGCAGTTTGTTGACAGGCTTATGGTTTCTCGCCTCGGCACAGATGCATTGGCGGCGATTTTACCGGCCGGCTTTGTCAGTTTCCTGCCCGGCGGTTTCGCCATAGGTGCGATAACAAGTCTTAGTACATTTGTAAGTCAAAGTTTTGGCAGAGGCGACAAGGAAGACTGCTCGAATTATTTCTGGCAGGCGGTATATATGGGACTTGTTTATTTTGCGGTTGTGGTGGTGGTTATGTGGCCGACGGCGCCGTGGATATTCAAAACTATGGGGCATTCACCGGCGGTGGTTGGTATGGAAGTAATATATCTTCGAATTATGCTTTATGCCCATATTCTCGCTGTGATAAACTGGTCGAGCGGTCAATTCTTTATGGGCATACATAGGCCGATTATCACGATGTGTGCATCGTTGTGCGGGCAGGTGGTCAACGTGACGGCTAACTATGTGTTGATTTTCGGCAAGTTCGGTTTTCCTGAGATGGGGATTGCAGGTGCGGGGTGGGGGACGTTTATCGGGATAGGTGTTGGGGCATGTGTAAATATGTCTCTGTTTATTAGCAGCAATATAAACGCAGAGTTTAAGTCCAGAAGGACGTTAAATATTGATTTTGGTAAGATGTATGATTTACTGAAGGTGGGACTTCCTGCGGGATTCGGGCTGATGGTGAATGTCGCATTCTGGGGCGTGATTTTGTTCGGTTTGGTCGGAAAATTCGGCACCGAAGCGCTTGCTGCGACAAGCGCTGTGCTTTCATATACAAGCCTTTCGGTTATGCCGGTTGTGGGCATAAGTACGGCTTTGTCAGCGGCGGTGGGCAAGACGATAGGACGGGGCAGAAAAGACATAGCGATTAAACAAACCAGAGTTTGTTTGAAAGTCGCGCTGCTTTATATGGGATTAGTGGGGATTTGCTTTTTTGTATTTAGAAATACCCTGATGGCATTTTGGTCAACCGATGATAAGGTAATCGAGGCGGGCGTTAAAATTCTGATTTGTGCCGCTATATACCAGGCCTTTCACGCTGCACGAACTATTTACAGCGGCTCATTGCGAGGGGCGGGCGATACGGTTTGGCTTGCAATCATCTCTGCGGTGGGAGCGATATTAATATTAGGACTTGGCGGCTGGCTCGTAGCTATGTTTTTTCCCTCATTAGGGGCCTTAGGGCCGTGGTCTGCCGCTACGGTCAGTATTATTGCGGTCGGATTAGCCAACCGCTGGAGATTTAAGAGCAAAAAGTGGATGGACATAGATTTGTTTAAGCGACGTGCGGTCAGCGTCCCGATTCAAAATGGAGCGGCGGTTGAATAGTTTTACCACTCCCTTACGGTCGTGGCTCTGTTTGAATAGGTTTCATGTAGATGTTGCGAATTGCTCCGGAGGTGCACCAGGTTGCAATGCCGAGGGGTTGAGAGAGGTCCACCTCGGCTCGGATGTCGATTTTTCGGCCGGTTGTTTCGATGTTTACAATCTCTTCATCGTCAAGCCAGGCTTCAATCCTGTCAGGCGTAACGCGCAGGCGAACGCAATACCATTTTTTGTCATCAAATGAGAAAAATTGTGTAGTCTCGTTGTTAGCGGCATCGTAGTAGTCGATATTGGACAGGCCGCAGACGCCGCCGCCCCAGCCGCCGAGGATTAGTGAGCATGGTTTGTCGGCGACGGGAAAGGTCAGTCCGCAGAAAAAGTCGCTGCCATCGACCCGCATTGCTTCGAGTGTGATTTCGTAGTTCATTCGGACCAGCGGCCCGGTCCAGGTAACGCCGGTCATATCGTTGCCCATTTCGAGGTAAATTGCGCCATCTTTTACATAGACGTCACCCTGGCCGCCGAAATCGGTAATTTTCCAGTATCCGAGTGACTTTCCGTCAAAAAGGCTGGTCTCGGTCGGGATTGTCTCCTGCGAGACGGTGGATTCGGTCGAGGTCGGCTCTTGTGAAACGTCGGATTCAGTCTGGGGCTGCTCTTGTGAAACGTTGGGTTCGTCCGGTGGGGCTGCTGAAGGGGTTGAGCGTCGACATGCCCCCAGAGTGAGGATGCAAAGCAGTATCAACATTGTATATGGCATGTTTGGCAACGCGCGGCGTGTAAAAGAAGCCCAACGAAATGAGTTATCTGCTATAATAGTATGTTTTGTATTCATCGTATTTCTCCGGCCAATAAAAAATGCACTGAACAAAATAACCTCAAAAACTATATTATACAACAGGTATTTGATTAAAAAAGTGCTTTTTCAGCATAATAATTGCGGAAAACACAAAACAATAAGGGCCTATCTGTCGATAACATTTGCAGAGGTAAATACTTATCATCAGGTTTGCGTTTGTAAGCAGGTGGGTTTGCAAGAGTAACCAGCGGCGAAATCCAGTGGTATAGCCGATGAAAAAGATTTTTACGGTAATAATTTGTGTTTTGATTTTTACGCCCGCTGTCCTGGGACGCCGGAACGAGTCCCTGGCCAATGAGAACAAGGCAGGTCTATACGCAAGGTCAATTGAACAAGTCCTTCGACTGAGAGAAAGTGAAGTTGATTTGGCAACCGCTGCTTTGATTGTTTCGGAGCGGTGGAGTGACATGGTGTATGGGCGAAGATACCTGTCAAGATTAGATGATATGGCTTTGGAAATTCGCGAAAGGCTCGATAGCAAAAGGCTTAATGCAAACTCCAGAGCGATTCCTGTGATAAACAAGTATTTGTTCGACGAATTAGGATTTAAATCGAGCTCAGAGGCAAGTGACCCAAATGACTTGTTTTTGCACACTGTGCTGGATGAGAAACACGGATATTGCCTGAGCCTTTCAATTCTTTATCTTTCACTGGCAGAGCGACTTGGTATCCCTTTGTATGGCGTGGTTGTGCCGGGGCATTTTTTTGTCAGATATGATGACGGCAGGAAACGATTCAATATTGAAACTACGAGCGAAGGTGGAAGTGCTCCTGATGAGCACTATATAAACAGGTTCAAGGTGCCGGAAGGAAATAACGACAGTATTTATATGAAGAACCTGAATAAGATTCAGACGTTAGGCTGTTTCTTTAATAATCTTGGTAACAGTTACGATGAAGTAGGTAATAAGGAATCTGCCTTGCTGGCACTTGAACGAGCGGTAGAGATAAATCCGACATTGTCCGAAGCCCGGTCTAATTTGGGTAACATTTACCTGGAAAAGGGCCAGCTCGCCGATGCGATACGCCAATATAAGGTTGCATTGAAAATCAACCCAAGCGATGCCAAAACGCACAACAATCTTGGAAATGCATACCTTCGAAAGTACGATATTGAAGATTCAAGTTATAAAAAAGGTTGGTTGAACTACGCGGTTTCCGAGTATCTCCGGTCGCTTCGGCTTGATCCCGATTTTCCGGATGCTTACAAGAACCTGGCTGTGGCTTATTGCAAACAGGAAAGATTCGAGCTGGCGATAATGCGCTTGAGACAGGCAATTGCTTTGGAGCCGAAAGATGCTGAAAGTTACTGCCAGTTAGGTAGTGTTTACGACCAGATGGGCAATTACACGCAGGCAATATATCAATACGAACGGGCATTGAGGATTAAGCCAAATCTTACTGACGCCTATTACGGTTTGGGGCTTTGTTACAGTAAGCTGGGATTAGTTGACGATGAAATTTCAGCATACAAGAGTGCTTTAGCTATTAAACCCGATATGTTCGCTGCTCTTGTAGGTCTGGGCAATGCGTATTTAGGGCGGCAGCAATACCTCGCGGCTATTATCTATTATAAAGAAGCTGTTCTGATAAATCCCGATGAGTATAGTATTCATTATAATCTTGGGGTTGCGTATTCCAATAATGAGAAATACGAGCAAGGAGTAGCTGAATATTTAAAGGCGGTCGAGATTGACCCGGAAATCGGTGATGCGCATTATAGACTTGCTTTTGGATTTTATCAGTTGAAGGAGTACGATTTGGCCTGGAAACATATACAAATTGCCGAGGAATTGGGAGTGGAAATTTCCAAAGACCAGCTCAATGCCATCAAAAGCAAATCGCAATAGGGCAAACTGCACGTAAAATCCGCTGCTAAAAACGAGATTGCCCTGCTCAGCTTCACTTGACCGTGCCAGCGGCTGACCGATACTTTGTATGTTTAGTATGCTCCTGTCGGATTAGCTTAGCGTACTACCACCTGAAGGGAAAAGGTCTTCACAGGCTCCACACCTTCTTCCCAGGATCTACGGTAAACGAGTTTGAGTGTCATCTGGCCTGCACTTATGGCCTTGAAACGGAAGATTTCACAGCCGCCCGCACCTACAAGCGGCGGCTCACCTGTCTGGGATGGCTTGAACTCCGCCTCACCCATTTGCTGCAGGATAGACTCCTGGATTTCGACCTGTTCCCACCGATACCCAGTGGTGGGATTTGATTCCAGTGTGACGACAAGAATCTGGCCTTGTTCAAGCTCAATTTGGCTGTCGGCATCGTTTTCATCGACATTGACCTCTTCAGATTCAACTGGTGGAATTTCCTCAAATAAATGCTCACCAAGGACAATTAGGTCCTGGATATCTACTATGCCGTCGCCCCACGGCATCGGGCCAATATCGCATAAGGAGTAGTTTTCGCCCCAGTGGTCAAATATGATAAACATGTCTTCGGCGTCAACAAATCCATCGCCGTTGAGGTCAAAGACGGGGATGATTGGCGCTTGCCAGAGGTCTGTCCCGCCGTACCCTCCAGACCGGCCAGAGCTGAAGTAGAGCATGGAACCGTCGGGAGAGACCGTTCCGTATGCGTCAAACCCCACCGTGTTGATACTCTCCCCGAGATTCATGGGTGGTCCCCATTCACCATCTTTCGTCTCGCGTAGGCTCAACCACAAATCGGTGCTGCCGAATCCATCCCGGCTTTCGGGAGACGTCCACGAGTCACAGAATAGCAGAAGTAGTCCATCGCTTGAAATGACTGGGTGGACTTGGTAGGGCCAATTATTGACTACCGGCCCTAAGCTCACCGGTTCTTCCCACGGAGCATATTTCGTTTCACGTCTCGTCACACAGAAGACTGCCCCGGGTTCGGTAGTTGGATCGCCCAAAGTGAAGTAGAGCTCTAAGCCATCTGTTGAGAGGCTTAAGTACCATTCCCAATCTGCGCTGTTTACGGGCAGGCCCAGATTCTCTGGTTTACCCCACGGGTCGCTCTTTGTGGCGCGCTTCGTCACCCACAAATCTGCCTCGCCTAAACCACCCGGTCGGAACGAGTAGAAGTAAAGCTCCAACTCGTCAGCAGAAACAACCGGGGTGTTGTCATAGACGGAACTGTTGACGACTGGACCCAGATTCTCGGGGGGACCCCAATCGGCATCTGTTTTCAGGCGGGAGGCTACCCATATGTCGGCTCTGCCGTACCCACCGGGCCGGTCAACTGACGCAAAGTAGAGCGACAGGCCATCGGCAGATACACAAGGGCAAAAGTCAGAGTTCTCACTGTTGACCGTCGGGCCGAGATTTGTCGGCGTGCCGAAGGTATAATCTGCTTTCGTAACCTCCATAGCAATGCCCAATACTAAAACCAATACGAGTGAAATTGTCTTTTTTATTTTATCACCCTTTCAAAATACTATGCGTACTTTTACCACATTAGCTTTGTATTTTACGAAAACTCTTTGATTTAACGCCATTTTGGATTATCTCCTCCAAAAAGCTTATGATACGTAATCATTATAACATCTGCTCATTTGTTTGCAAGGGAAAACACAGCAAAAAACCTGCGAAATATCCGGATTAGCTTCTAACCGAAATGCTTCGAGTTATTTCTTTGCAGCCAACTTTTTGTTGAGCTTACGCCACGCGTTCATTGAACGCTTTAGGTTATCATAAGCATCACCGCCGATGCCATAACCTTGTAGTCCTATCGGGCCGGTGTAGCCGGATATCTTCAGCGCTTTTAGAAAGCGGAGAATATTAAAGGAGCCGCGATCCAGCGTTTGAATAAGCTGTTTCCAATCTTTCCCACCGCTGTCCGCACCATTGATGCTAACCACAAACAGATGTGGCATCGCCGAGGTTATCAGCGATTTCATATTTTCTTCATCGTCCGTCCTCAGCCAGTGGCACAGGTTGAATGTTACTCCGACGTTTTTGCGGTCAACTTTTTTTGCCACTCGTATTGCGTCCTCTACCTTCTCAAGCCAGAAGCCCGTATGAGGATACAGTGCCACCCTTACCTTGTTTACCGCTGCCACATCCGCAATCTCCCGGATGACTTGGACCGCCCGTGTGTCCCCCTCCAGCGAGGACGGCTTGAGCTTCTTGCTTTGCACAAAAAGCCACAGTATCGCATTGCGTCCCTTTAGAACTTCGATTGTCTCTTTCAATTCCGGGCCGTATTTTTGCTGATCGGCGTCAATATTCGCACCAAGATAAACGGCAAACAATCTCAAACCGTTCTTATCCAGCTCCTCAGCCATCTCGGCTAATTCTTTGCCTGCTGTGGCCCCAATCCCTGCATATCCTAATTCCCTGACCATTTCCACCTGCTCTTTTGCAGTTTTGTGTTTGTCGTCTTTTGTTGCGGTATCCATTGCAAAGAACGGATTTGGCCCCGCCGGTTCAATCCGGATATTGCGATACGCCACAGGTCCGTGGTCACCCTGCAGCATTAATGGGCCGGTTGGTTGTTCATTGTTATACGCACTGGCCCGCGTCGGCCCGCTTAACTCAACATCCGAGTGGATAACAGTCCCATTATGGACAATCTTCTCAAACCTGGCGTTGACAATCTTTTGTCCTTTCTTGTCAAAACGGGGGGAGCGGAAAATAACATCGAAACTCTGCCACTGTCCCGGCGCTCGCGATGCGTTGACACGTGGAGAATGGCCTTCGTAGCCCTTAGGTTCTCTGTTATTGTCCCAACGCTGATAGATACCACCACATTCCATTCCCGGGTACTGCGATTTCTTCTGCCAGCTATCGAATACCTGTATTTCGTATCTACCCATAAAATAAATACCGGAATTGGATCCTTTCGATACCATAAATTCGATATGGGCTTTGACATCGCCGAATTCGGCCTTGCTGAAAAGATGCGATGTCCTGCCGGTGGGCCCATTTACAATTACTCCCATGCCCGACTTACTGCTCAAAAGCTTATTATTGTCAGGCTTTATAAACGTATCGCCGACAATCTCCCACTGTCCGGTATTGTCCCGCCATTGCGAAAAGTCCCCACCTATCAGAAGGGACTCCTTTGCACCAGCACCTACCGCCAAAAACAAACATAGAAACCCAGCTAAAACTAAAACCACACAAATCTTTTTACTTTGCGCTTCCATAATTCATCCCTTTCCAACAATCATTTATCAATAGTCAATAATCAATAATCAATTTAAAGGTGCCACGGACTGCGCATCGAACGCGACAGCATCCGGTTGGCCTGTTCATCGTTAATAAAGTGTTCCTTATCCGGATTCCACTTAAGTTTTCGTCCCAACAGCATTGAGATATTGCCGATGTGGGCGATTGTAAAACAGCGATGCCCTATCTCGGGTGGAAAGTAGCAGTCTTTACGCGATTTGACACAATCAAGAAAATTACGCTGCTCGCCGGCACGGCACGTATAAAGATGAATCTCATTCGGCCCAATCACAGAATCCAGAATGTTTTTAGGCTCGGCCTGTAGTGTCCCCCTCCAGCCTACATTACCTATCCATCCCTCGGACCCTTCGAAACGCAGGCTCGGCGTGCCCGACGTTACTATCAATCTAACACTATTGGCATAGGTATATTCGATTTTGTATTCTTTGGCCGTGTCGTAGAGTCCTTCTTTACAGAACATGCCTTTTCCTTCGACTTCTACCGGCCCTGTATGTTCGCTGTCATTTCCCCATTGTGCACCGTCGAGAAGATGCGCACCCCAGTCCGTCAACTGTCCGCCCGAATAATCAAGAATCCATCGAAAATTCCAGTGGATGCGGTCTTTGGTATATGGTGCATAAGGTGCCGGGCCAAGCCACATCTCGTAATCAAAACCTTCCGGCACCGGCATAGGCGTAGGGTTTCCGGGTGTATTCGGCCCGCTCGGCAGCTCTACCCGGACAGTATGCACCTTGCCGATTCTGCCGTTGCGAACCAGCTCACACATCCGGTGATAGACATCCACGGATCTATCTTCTGTGGACCATTGAAAGACGCGATTGTAACGCTTCATCGTCTCACAAAGTACCCGGCCTTCTTCTATGGTCAGTGTTGGTTTCTCACACTCTACATCTTTTCCCGCTTTAGCGGCAGCTATCGAAATTGGAACATGCCAGTGGTCGGGCGTGGAGATCATCACAGCGTCGATATCATCCCGCTCGATAATCTCTCGGAAATCATTGTAAGTCGAACAATCCTTATTGCCGTATTTTTTGTTCACCATATCGCGGGCTATATTCCTGTGGTTGGTATCGACATCGCAAACGGCGACAGCCTGAGCATCCGCGTTGCCCAAAAAGTTCTTTAGGTTGACGCTTCTGCCGTGACCACCCACCCCAATAAATCCTATTGTAATCCGCTCACTTGCCGCTACAGTCCCTGCTTTACCTAATGCCGAGGGCCGAACCAAATAAGGAAAACTAACTGCTCCAGCAGAAACACCGACCGCTTTTTGCAAAAACTGTCGCCGATTAAATTTCTTCATAATAAAAGCTCCCTAACTCTCATCATGTAGTTCATAATCAATAATCAATAATCATTTATAGGCGCCACGGGCTTCGCATCGACCGCGACATCATCCTGTCGGCCTGCTCATCGTTGATGAATTGTTCCTTGTCCGGGTCCCATTTCAAATCCCGCCCTAACCGCATTGCGATATTACCAAGATGAGAAATCGTAATGGAACGATGTGCAGTCTCAATCGGGGCGACAGGCTCGCGGCGTGAAATCACACAATCGATAAAGTTACGGGAGTGGTTATCGCTGCGGTA
>SDBS01002874.1_pt1 | contig 17021 bp, 16 predicted proteins | sample 2277091 | NCBI WGS metagenome assembly SDBS01 (sample SAMN10404972, study PRJNA504765) | marine sediment metagenome | isolation source: marine sediment core GS10_PC15, 163 cmbsf | place: Arctic Ocean: Southern Knipovich Ridge | collected 2010 | reverse complement strand
CGATATATTCGCCGCTCCGGAGTTGGAGGATGTTGCCGACGATCTGGGCGATCAAATCAGCAGACTGACGCCTGAATCAAGTTCGACGGACCGCAACATGGCAATCGCGGATCTTGGACGACTTAAAAGAGCAAGGCATCCTCGCGCTGACGATCTGGCACAACGACTCAAGGAAGCACTTGGGGAAGCCGAACCAGAAACCCAATTCCCATTATCGGCTGAAGAAATACGGGAACTCGATCTCGATCAAATAGCGCGGGACACAATAGGCGCTCAGTCTATTTCGGAAGACAGGATCAAGAAACCGGTTGTCCTGGGCGGCAGGCAATTCATTGTTTCCGGATATGGGATGGATAGATATTCGTTTGTCGAAGTAATCCCGGCAGACGCATACGAAGGCGAAACCACCACATACTCCGAAACTACGAGCGTAACCGGCCAGCTGGCGCAGAAAGGTTACGAAGGAATCCGGGTCAAGTATCGCGGCAAGGATTTCGTGCTCGGGAAATCGTGGGATCTCAAGCAAGACGGATCGGTAAAGGCGGACCGTCGAGGGGCGGCGCCAGCAGCACCACAGGGACCGGCAGTAACAGCGCCAGCAGCAGCAGCGCAAGAATTTAATCTGGATTGGATGCCGGCGACTATGCGCGTCCGGATATTGGGTGATTCGGCAGAGTCATTTTCAAGGATGGATAAGACCAGTCTGCAAGCCTACGCGATACGCATAGGCACATCGGATCAAGGCACGAAGATCGAAATCGCGCAACGCATCAAGGATGCAGTTGCCACACTTCCGACAACAGAAATTGACGAAGTAGCCGCGCAAGAAGTCGCGGATATGGTTGAGCGTAAGGCGAAATACGCGACCAAGAAAAAACTCACGAAGATCCAAAAAGAAGCACTGGTGACGGCAGTCGCCCTGTCGCAGATAACGTCAGACGGTGAAGTGTTAATTGACGATCTGAGCGCCCGGAATGTCGGCGGGCAGGCTATCGACGGTCTGGTGCAAAAAGGCGCGATAGAACTGGTCGGTGGGGAAGGTCGGTACTGGACTGCCGACGCGAAGTTCAAAGTCAAATACATGCCGGCGCCAGAGCATCCGATGGCGCGGCGAGCAGTGCCGGTACGACAACCGATTGAAGGCGGGATAGTCGAGGAAGAAGAAGTAGTACCGACACCGATAGAGGCGCGTCGAGAACGTCTGCGAGAAATCAGAAACATGGCTGATCGTCGCCAGGAGGACATAGACGAAGGTCAAGATTTGGTGGATCGTCGCGGCGAGCCGGCCCGTCGCGAGGACGACCGTAGCATTGAGCAAAAGCTGTTTTCTCTTGAGGGGAAAATCAAAGAGAAATACGGGCTGGACAGTTTCGAGGTAGCCATCAATAACGATGGCGAGATCGAGCTTTACGACATTGATGTGCCGGTGGGTTTGCAGAATCAGCAAAGGGGATCTCGGGCCATACGAGAACTGTCCGAGTTTGCCGATGAAAACAAATTAGTGATTCGGCTCGAACCAGCACTCAGTCAAGAAGATTTAGCTCCGCGTGAAGGATTGGATCGTTTCTATCGCCGCCTCGGGTTCACTCCTGATGAAACACTCGCCGGTTTCTATTTGCGTCAGCCAGGTGAATTGACAGAAGACGAACTCGCAGATCGGTTAGAACGCGAAGCGATTGAGGCCGAGGAAGGTTTCGATACTCGGGAACAAGAATACGATGTAGAACTCGGTGATATCCCGGGGTTTGAAGATCTGGAAGCGGAAACAGCAACGTCGCCTGAAAGCGATACGCCGATGCCGACTGAGGATCAAAAGGAAGCCGGCAACTACAAGAAAGCGCACATCACGATCAAAGGGATTTTGATCAGCATCGAGAATGCAGTCGGATCTATCCGCAATGGTTTCAGGATGAAGGATCATTACGGATACATCAAACGCACCGAAGGCGTCGATGGTGATCAGGTCGATGTGTTCGTCAATCCAAACATTCAGATCGACTACAACGATAACGTCTACATCATTGATCAGACCGATGCGCAGGGTCAATTTGATGAGCATAAGGTCATGCTCGGGTATGCGAGCGAGCTGGACGCGGTAAAAGCATACAGCAGCAATTACGAGAAAGGCTGGACGGTCGGCCCGGTCACAGAAATGTCGATGGCTAATTTCAAATTCTGGCTGGCTGACGACGCGGCGACCAAACGTCCGGCGAAGGGAAGGGGAACAACCCGCAAGCAGGAACAGGCAGTACGTCGAGTAAAACGTGGATTGCGAGCCAGCAGGAAAGTCCGGAGTGATAATCGCGTTGAAGACGCAAAAGAATCGGTCAACGCGCCCAATAAAAAATGGGTAGCCGAAACACTCAGGAAATTGCCGGCACTGGCAAAAGCGTCCGACGAAGCCATAGATACATTGGTCAACGATTTAGTGACTTTGGAAGAAGCTCTGGGCGAGCTGGAAGTACAAGAAGCGGTAGTTCGTGACTATGATCGGCCACAGGTGGAACGAGATACCAAGCAGCTGCGTGATGCAGTAGAAGGGACCACCATTGCTGTTCTGGACGATTACACGCAAGCGCCAGCTGCAGTCGTTAAAGAAATGGAAGAAGAAAAAATGACCGATGTGGCCGGCGTCACCGATCCTAGAACTGGCGACATTTACATATTCTCTGACAAAATCGTGAATGGAGCACATGCAAACCGGGTGACCATCCACGAAATAACACACTCAGGATTACGAGTTGCGTTTGGCACTGAGCTGGACTCGATGCTTCTGGATCTCGGGAACAACGTACCGCCCGCGCTGCAGACTCTATCAGACGAGATCACGGAGACTTACGAGTTTGACTTAAACAAAAATTCAGACAAGATCGAAATGGCCGAAGAACTGGTTGCGCACGGAGCGGAGGATTTTCCGAATCTTCCTATCATTAAAAAGTTTATCGCTAAGATTCGGAGAATGCTTCGTAACCGGGGTTTTGTCAGGGAGTGGACTGAAAACGATGTTATCGGCCTGATCAAGGAAGCACAGGGGGCTATCAAACGTCGCGGCCGTTCGCTGGAAGGGATCACCTTCGATGAGGAAGTTGAAGTTGAAGAAACCGGCGAGGTTTTCACCATCGAACGGGATGCACAGGATTCGCTGGATCAGAATGAAAAACGTCAAAAAGTCTGCCAGCGCATAAAGAAATGTCTATGAAAACGATTAGCCAAAAAGATTTGAATCGAGAGAAAAGGCGTAAGGGCGTGAGCGTCATACGCAAGCTCGGTTCACAACCGGAAAAGCCGGAGCCGGAGGTCGACGGTAGCCAATCTTTGTCGGGAGAAACTGCCCAAACCGATGCAGTACCGGCTCCGGCCTCTGAGTTTTATTCGCTCATGGGAAAAATGACGGAGATTATGGAACGACTGAGCGGAGTTGAAAATGAAGAAAAACCGAAAGAAGAAAGAACACAAGAAACGAAACCGGAAGAAGTATTAAGGCCGTTTCAACTGGTCAAGGGTTTGCCGACAATCCCTGCTGACAGAGTTGCAGTGGCAGCAGTACCAAAAGTCGAAGCACCGGAGATACCGAAACCGTCCGACGATTGGGATCATGTTTTGCATCGGGATAAAGCTGGCCTTGTGATGCAAATACTTTCAATCGACAAAGTAGGAAATCAGTGGACGCACGATTTTGCGCGAGCTGGAACAAAATTCATTATCGAAATTTTATCGAAATCGAACACAGGTTTAAGATTCATGCACAAGTTCCATCGTGATGATGAGACTAAATTGATCGACACCGCTACGACGCGAGCCGAAGCATGAATAACGAGAGTGTAATGTGTTGCGCAAATGCGCGTTTAAGGAGTAAGAAATGAGAATCAGCAGTGAAGCGCGAGCTGCGCGTAAAGATGCACAGCTCGCAAGAATAGCAGCGAAGGAAGACAAGGATATTGATTATCCTGAGTTCTATGCTGACCAGCCGTTGCAGCTGGCGAGAGCGGATATGAACGCACGAATCACCGCAGCTCGTCAGGCACAACGGCAGGCCGTCAAGGACTTAGAGGTCGCCCAGGCAACTGGTGTGAATCTCGAAGTTGCCGAAGCTGCGGTCCGTAGTGTCGCTCTGACATTGAGCGGGTTACAAACGCTCAAGAGGGCGCGGTTCAAGCCATCTACCACAATGGCATTGTCAGCAGGAGGTGAGGCATGAGTGCTTTCACTAATTTAGCGGAAGACGATTTCCTTGATTTGTTCATGACAAATCTCGATTTCCCGAACGTAGGTGATGCGGCAGGATTACAAGCATCGGCGGTTGATGGAAATCACCATGCCTCGCTGCATACGGGTGATGCCGTCAGTGACACGACGACATTGCAAACCGACAACGAAACGACCTACACAGGTTACGCTCGCTTTGCCAATACGCGAGATACGTCCGGCTGGACAGTTCTTACCGGCACGGCCGATAACGATGTGTTGAATACGTTCGGTGAAATGACGGCTGGTGGTCCGGTTACGATCACTGACGTTATTCTCGGTTTTGCGGCGGCTGGTGCTGGTGTTGCACATATCCACGGTCAGGTGACTTCGGATTTGATTGTCAACAACGGTACGAATCCACAGTTCGCCATCGGCGCACTCGACGTTTCGATAGACTAATGTTCTTCATAAGGAATCCCGACAATGAAAGAGACATTGCTAAAACGCACGCAAATGGGAGCGGATGACAATCAGGATTTGGTTGTCATTCGCTTGGGCGATCTAAGGCCCACAGTTCCCTATCAGTCCGCGTTCTTGATCGCGGCAGGACTACGAATGGGCTGCAAGCAAGCAGCTCGGCATGATCGTGCGCCTGCTACGTTCTGGCGTGATATGGATCTCGATGATCTAAGCGATACCCCAAAACCTTACCGGGGTTTTCGCCGGTCAAAGCTAGTCCCAAATATCGACAGCTATGAAGTGAAGGTAAATCCTCCATTGGTCGGTTTATTTTTCGACGGAGTAGGCAAGGAATTCGGCTACGAGGACGGACTTCGACTTCACCAGGCAATCCGGCGAGCTGGCCGGCGAGCAAAAGCGTGGGCGGGCGATACCAGTATGGACCGTCGCATGATGGGAAATCTGACTGATGCCGAAGAAGACTATCGACTAGGACTTGGCTGATGTGGATCCGCCGGGGTTAGTAACTAATGTAAGGGTAGATATCATGGTAGACGTAATCAAAACAGTCGTGAAGGATTTCAATCCGTCATTGCTGGAAGAAGAACTGGACGCGACTATCGTGCCATCACGCGATACGTTTTTCGCCGGGTTCGTTCGATCATCGACTGATTCCAATGTTGCAACGCCGGAAGCCCGGACGGTTTCTGCGGATCGGGTCAACAACACCACGGACGAGGCTGCCGCCGGCGAGATTCGTTTCACATTCAGGAACGCACTGACGGGAGCCGAAGAAACGGCACTCGATGACACTCTGGCCGCGCACGACGCGACAGGAACATCGGCCGATCAGGACAGGGCAGCTCAAGATGAAGCCGATCTCGATCAGTTGGTTGCCGATCTCGATGATGTTCCTACGATGAGCGATGCAGATTTCCGACTTGATGTGCAGCGATTACAACGAATCGTCGTGCGTGACTTCAAGAGTCCAACACCGAAAGTTTAATGGCTAATCTGCTCACCGATCTTTCTCTAACGTCTGCCCACGATTTCACGGCGGATACGTTCGAGGATATCACCGGCATGAGCGACACCGTGACGATTGCCGGTACGGGCAGCGTCGTGTTGCTTATGATGAGCCTCACCCCGACCCAAGCGGCCGGTACGGGTGACTCTTGCGTCGATTTACGCTTCACCGAGGGCGGCTCGCAAGTCGGTGCCATTATGTCCGTTTTCGCGGATTCGGACGATCCAAACTCGGAGATCGACGGCGCGACGATGATGTTCGCGCTCACCGGACTTTCTACCGGCTCGCACACGTTCGCCGTCCAGGGGAGTACACGCAAGGGCGATGCGATCATCGACGAGGCGCGTATTCGGACGTTCCAGATTGTCGAGATCGAGACCGGAGCTTCGATTCTGGTCGATCTCGAAACGCTGGCGGCGGACGCATCGCCGGCAGCATGGGCGAACATGACGGATCTCTCGGACACCCAAACTCCGAGCGCCGGCTCCGTTCTTATTTTCAACATGACGGTCCAGCTCGAAAGCGGCGGCGCCGACTCGGCCAACGACTTCCGGTTCGCAGTCGATGGCACACGCGACGGCCCGCAGCTCTCTGACCGAAACGACGCCGTAGACGAACTCAATGGTGTCTCGATGGTCTGGGCCGCCGATGATATCAGCGCAACAAGCCAAGTATTCTCGGTCCAGTGGCAGCAACGAGATGCGACTCCGGATATGGACGAGTCTCGCGAGCGGATCTTTCAGGTCATTGAAATCTTCGCTGACGCCGACCTCCTGGTCGATATTGAATCGGTCACCGCTGATACGGCCACCGGTAGCTACACCGATCAGGACGATATGGTCGGAAGCCCGGATATCGACTCGACCGACTCGATTGCTCTGGTCTTCTGGAATTTCAGCATGTTGGCCGACAATGGCGACCACGATGTTGTGTTCACTCGCTTCGAAGTCGACGGGGTTCAGCAAGGTGCCGAGTTGGTGGTCTTCAAGGATGGCGTCGACTTGGTTAAAGGCTCCCTCATGGCGCGAGCCGTAACTGGCGAAAGCGGCGTCACTGATTTCGCAGGCCAGTGGATCAATGATGAAGGCACAGGCGAAACCGACACGGGCAGGCCGCGTACCTTCCAAGTCATAGATCTGAAAGTGGCTGTTGCCGGAGATATGGCCGCTTCACTCGATATCGTGCTGGCCGTTGCAGCGGATCTCGATGCACAAGGCAAACTCGATGCCGCCTTGAACATAGTTCTTGCTCAAGCGGCAGATCTGACTGCGGCCGGCCGGCTGGATGCTGCATTGCCGATCATTCTCGCGGTCATTGCGGATCTGAAAGGCGCGGGAGAACTGACCGCCGTTCAATCTATTGTCCTGACCATTGCGGCCGATCTAACTGCGGTTGGTTCGTTGAACGCAGCTGCACTTATCGCTCTGACGGTTGCGGCCGACCTCGATGCCATAGGTGAAATTCAAGCTGCCCTGGCAATCGTGCTGACCGTTGCGGCCGAACTCGACGCACCGGGAACGCTCAGTGCTGCTCTAGGGATCGTGCTGACCGTTGTGGCCGACCTGACCGCTGCCGGCGAGCTGCGAGCTGCGGCGGATATCGTATTGACGGTTGTCGCAGATCTCACAGAAGCGGACCGGATAGATTTGCAGGCGGCACTCGATATCGTGCTAACGGTTGCGGCCGACCTCGATGCGAAAGGCAGGCTCGACGCCGCTCTGAACATAGTTCTCGCTCAAGCGGCAGATTTAACTGCGGCTGGCCGGCTGGACGCTGCATTGCCGATCATTCTCCAAGTTATCGCGGACCTGAAAGGGGCGGGAGAATTGACCGCTGCTCAATCTATCGTCCTGACCGTTGCGGCCGATCTAACTGCGACTGGTTCGCTCGATGCCACACTCGATATCATATTGGCGGTAGCGGCCGACCTCGATGCCGTAGGACGACTCACTGCTAATATGCAAATCGTGTTGGCGATGGCTGCCGATCTCAAAGCAGCCGGCGAGCTTCGGGCGGCATTGGGAGTTGTGCTGACTGTCGTTGCCGATTTAAGCAGGAACGATTTAGCTGCAGCATTGCTTATTCGTGTGACTATCGCTGCGGATCTCACAGAAGCAGAACCAGAAGCACCAATAGAAGGCGGCTCGCCCGGAGCACCACCTGGACCGCCGACCGTAACTCTGACTGAACAGCAAGTCGTTCAACGTCAGCTCCTTCGCGAGGACGACGAAGCAATGTCAGTCGTTCTCACCGCATTAGGGTTAATCAGAAAATGAGTTCACTAGAAGCGTGTATTAGAAAGGCCGGCAAAGCGTTGAGGAAAGAGGACGCCGATGCGATCCGTCAGATCCGCGACGATATGATGGCGTTTGCCGATCAGCCGAAAGAAGCAGTAAACCAGCAAGCTGTGGATGAGTTCATCCAGATCCTTGAGGAAGAACGTACCTCGCTCGAAAAACAAGTCGAAGATTTAGGCGGCGTTCTTGCGGACCGCAGATTGTCACCGTCTGACTTCGCACAGCAAACCGCAGAAAAGATCGAAGAAGGAGCGCGAACCTTCCCGAGAATCGGAATGCAGCGCGACAGGGATCATCTGATAGATATGATCTCCATGTCGCCGGAACAGCTGCACAACATACTGACGCAGTTCGATCCGGAACTGGCGAGCCAAATTCTGAAAGCACACGGCGGCATCGAAGCACTCCGGCCGTTAAAAGATCAGGCACGAATGAATGCTATCGACGTTTACATGGAAAACATCGAGCCGTTTCTCAGTGACGAACCGTCGCTTCGCTACATGAAGGATCTGTTCGGCAAGGAAATTCCGGAGCCGAAGGAGAAAAAACCGGAGAAGGTTGAAACGCAGGAAGATATGTTCGGTGAAGTGACAAAACAACAAAGGCTGGCAGATTTCAGGCGTAAGCAAGATCGCGCTCGCGACGAAGGTCAGGAAGAAGTGGAAACGGGCGACGTTGGCGACCTGTTTAGTCAAGCTCGCGATCAGGTGGATATCGAAGACGTAGCACCATCATACGAAATCATCACGAATGAAATTCAGGGTGGTTTCTCGGTTTTGAAAAATAACAAAATGATGTCGGAATGGTTCGCGACAGAAGCCAATGCGCAGGACCGAATCGACATATTGACCGGAGCGAAAGAACAAACTGTTGATGAAGCTGTCGATGATTCATTGAAGGCCAGCAGGAATCTCAAGTACAAAGTGGAAGATCTATACGAGCGTGATCTGGTGGATGCCGAACCAGCAAACCCAATGTCTGTTACAACGAAATACGGCGCGGCAATGCAACTTGCCCAAGAATCAGTCCCAACAAGAAGGGGCGGCTTCCGTGGACTGGTCGACACTATTCTCAAATCCGGTGATATGAGAATCGAAGGTGTTTTGATGGCCGTACCACAATCGAAACTGAAAGACTTTATTCGTTACGGCATGGCCTCGGTCAAACTTTATGTCAATGAAGTGAAAGAAATGGACGCCTATATGAATAGGCTCATGGAAGGCCACGCGGATCTCGGAAAGAGGTGGCTGACTTTCAATAACAAGAACAAAGATGGAGCCAAACTACTCGGTGAGTTTATACACGCATCGACACTGGCAGGCGTCGATCCGATTGAATACTCATTTCCGGATGATGCCACATTCAAAAAGATGAACGACACAGTTCGCAAACGGTGGCGCAAACGTGCGATAGATCACAAGATTTTAATGCCGTTTTGGGAAAAGCTCGGCGGCATGGGTGAGCAAGTCGATTACACGCATAAAGAATTAGATCCGGCCACCGACAAATACGTTGATACATATTCGATGAAGGTGTCCGAAGCGCAGCAGATCTATTTGGAAGTACGGGACACATATGCCGATCAACGCACCCGAGTAATTTACGGTCTTGAACAACGCATCATGGAAACCGAGGCCGATCAAGCGTTGAAAGTGAAATTGATCACGCAGCTACGCAGACAGTTTGAAGTCGGCATGATCGTGCCGTATTTCCCGTTGCAGCGGTTCGGCAGGTATTGGGTTATTGCAAAAGATCCGGATACTGGCGAAGTCGTCGGATTCTTCAAACGAGAAAAACGCAGTGAGCGTAATAAGTTGGTCGCAGAGCTGCGCGAGCAGAAATTTGTCGCATTCCCGGCAGAAGAAATGGCGACTGACTATGCTGCGGTCAATAAGATAGATCCGACTTTCGTTACTAAGGTAACGGGTATGCTCAAAGAAGCGGATGTTGTCTTTACAGATCCGGAGACAGGAGAGAAAACGACTCGACCAGGCACAGCGATTCAAGATGAGATCTGGCAGTTGTATCTAAAATCACTTCCGGAAATGTCTGCCCGAAAAGCCTACATTCATCGTAAAGGCCGACTTGGATTTACGCATGATGCTCTGCGGGCCTTTGGAGATAACACATTTCACAGCACTCACCAGTTGGCAAAACTCAAACACGGTTATGAATTGAACAGAAAACTCCAAGATGCTGGCGTAGAAGCGGAAGTTTTGCTGCAACAAGCGGCCTTGATTGACAACATGGAAAAACTCGACTACCGGCCGGAAGGATACGAAGGTATGTCGATGCACGATGTTATGTGGGATCTCGCAGCACCGGAATATCGAAATTTGTATCACAAATATCAAAAGGAAAATGACACTCAAGATGATGCCATGCTCGATCAGGATGCAGCTGATCGAGCGCGAGCAAAAATAAAATCTGAATCAGAGCATGACGGGCCGTGGGCTGTTCCGGTTGCCAGAGAGTTGGCGAAGCGACACGAATACACGATGAATCCGAAATCAGCGGCGTGGGCTACAAATGCGACTGCGTTCGGTTTCATGTGGTTCCTGAGTACGTCGCCGGCGGCTGGCGTTTTGAACCTGACACAAACCGCGATTTCAGCGTACCCGATCTTACGCGCCAAATTCATGGGCGCTGGCGCTGGCATAGCTTTGTTGAAAGCGTCGAAGGAATACGCCACAGCTCCCACCATCGACAAGTACATGAGCAAGCTGCACAACGATAAGATTGACGATCCGACGCAGCCAGGGACACAGTTGGAAGCGCCGGATCGTGGGGAAAAAGCTGCGCTGTTCTACTTCAATGAGATCGGCATGTTTGCCAAAACCCGAACTCGGGAATTGCAGGGCATGGCCGAGCGCGGTACGCAATTTGGTAGCAAGTGGCAAAAAGCAATGGAAATGACCGGATGGATTTTCCATAAGTCCGAAGAAATGAATCGCGTCGTGACTGCGATGGCCGCGTACCGACTTGCTCGCAGAAAGTTTGCCGGCGACACAGGAACAGAGCAGGAAAAGCATGATAGGGCTGTCGAATTGGCCGAAGAACTGGTCGAAATGTCGCATTACGATTACACCAATACGAACCGACCTCGCCTGATGCAGGGCGATATGGGTCGAGTGATATTCCTGTTCCGCAATTACAGCCTGAATATGCAGTACAGGTTGATCCGCGATTTCCGCGACGGGATCTTGAGGAACAAGAACATTCCAGAGCAGGATCGTAAAGAAGCGAGACAACGATTCGTTGGCATCATTGGAATGACCAGCATGTTTGCCGGCCTATCTGGCTGGCCGATGGTTGCCGGCGTTAGATTCCTACTTGATACGATGCTTGGTAGCGACGACGAACCATATGACTCCCGCACCGAGCTGCGTATGTGGATGACAGAGGCATGGGGCGAAACAGCATCCGAGGCGATCTGGAAGGGACCGTGGGACACCATGACTCAGGCAACGCTATCGAGTCGCGCCAGCCTGAATAATCTCTGGATTCGGGAAATGCCGGAAAATCTACGCGGCAAAGATCTGCTGTTACATCTGGCCGGCGAAGGACTCGGGCCGATCATGGGTATCGGCTTGAATGCAATGCAAGGTTTTTCGGATTTTCAAGGCGGGCATACGGGTCGGGGGTGGGAACGAGTCGTGCCGAAGGCTGCTTCTGACGTTATGAAAGGATTTCGCTTTATGACGCAGGGCGCGCAGACCTATCAAAAAGATCTGATTATGACGCCGGAGGAATTCAACAGTTGGGATCTTGCTGTTCAATTCATGGGCTTTACGCCTGCCAATCTGACCCTTCGTTACGAGCAAAACCGGGCGATCAAGGATATGGAAGCGCAGCTAAAAATGCGTCGCACTCACATTCTCAATACCCTGTTCAATGCCTACAAAATGGGGGATCGAAGCCGTGCGCGTGAAGCAATGCAATGGGTACTTGCTTGGAACAGGGCCAATCCTCGATTTCCGATTAACCCGAACACGATTCTGCGGTCCGCACAAACCCGAGCTGATTACGACATGCGAACAGTCGGCGGCATAGCTGTCGATAGACGACTGCAATATCTCCAAAACGAACTGCGATTCACTGAAAGGCCGAACCGATGAAACACATATTGCTGGAACGTCCCGAATCGCTGGCGACGGATACTGAGACTCAGGGATTTATGTCGTTCGGCTCGCACGTTGTTGCAACCATCGAGCAGGAGTGGCGCGAGGATCCGACTCGTCCAGGTGGTGAGTCAAACAACTCATGTGTGCCGGATGGCAAGTACAAACTCAGGCCGCATACGCGCCCGGATGGCAGGGAAGTCGTCGCACTGGTGAATTCGGATCTCGGCGTCTACTACCTCGAAGAAGATTTGCCGGATGAAGGTGGACGCTTTTTGATTCTCTGCCATATTGCTAATTGGAGTTTTAACGTGATTGGCTGCATAGGGCCGGGGACCGGCAAAGCACCTTCGGACAAAGGGCCAATGGTTACGAGTTCAAAAAATGCCATGAAATTGCTCATGGATTACATCGACGGTGATGCCGCCGAACTGGAAATAAGGTGGATCTAATGAAACGGTTAATACTTCTCCTGTGCCTGCTGCCGATGTTCGCATGGGCCGGCGACGCCACATTGAGCTGGACAGCTCCGACGCAGAACACGGATGGATCGGCGCTCACTGATCTTGCCGGCTTCAAGATTTACGCCGGCCTGGTGCAGGGTGGACCGTATGGCGACGTTAGCATCACGATCAATAACCCGAGCACGACGACATTTGTAGTGCCGGGGCTTGCCGAAGGGACAACGTACTTCTTCGTAACGACAGCATTCAATAGCGCAAGCCCGGTGCAGGAAAGCGACTTCTCGAATGAAGTCAGCAAGCTCATACCGGCGCTGGTTCCGATGCCGCCAACTATGCTGATGGTAGCGGACTTAACTGTCTACAACGTGATCAAGCAGAAGGACAAATTCGTGCTGCTGGCGGCCGGAACAGTGCCAGCAGATACGCCATGCGATTCGACTCAAGTTGTCAACGGCCGGTACGCAGTGCCGACTGATCTGGTCACTTGGTTCGGCAATGTCGAGCCGATAGTGGTGGTGGCAGATTGCTCGTAAGGATAAAGGCATTGCTGTGTCGCTGGTTCGGCTGGTTCTGCAAAAAAGATCCACCAGGACAAGTCACAAATGTTGAAGTTGAAATCACGGAGTAAATGATGACAAAGAATGCAACGGTTCATTGGGTATTGCCGACAATCCGGGCCAGCGGCTTGCCGCTAGATCCTAGAGACATTCAGGGCGAGGAAGTGTCACTGGCGATTGCCGGCGCACCCTCGTCAGTGCTGGACGTAGTACCACCTGACACACTTGAATTATTCGTTCCGGATCTCGAAGTTGGCGATTGGATTTTTACTTTGGTCTGTATCGACATTAAAGGCGAGCGCGGCGCGGCATACGATGAACCTTTCACAATTCCCGACGAAACCCCACCCGGCGTAGTAACCGGCGTGAACGTAGTATTGAGTTAGGAGATCACCATGAACAAACCTTCAAGTACGATCAAAGCGGCAACTCTGGTAGGCATGGGCATCACCGCCTGTTGGGCGCTGGTTGATAACTTCACAGCCATTGCGGTTTCTGCCACTGTCGTCAGCACAACGTCGCTATTCGGTATGTCGTTGGCTGGCTACTTCAAGAAAGAAAACGTGATAGGGAAATGATCAGCTGGCTGAAGAAGCAACGATGGATCGTAACCCTCGGCCTGGTGCTGTCAGCAATCCTGATGGCACTGGCCGGGGCCAAAGCTGTAAAGATGCAGGCGAGCGCCGACAAGAAGGAACAGCTCGGCACCGATCTGCTGAATTCCGGCGCGTCGAAGCAAATCGCGAAGGGTAAGAAATTACTCGAGTCCGCGAACAAGGATAAGGATGCCGGCGTTGCTGCCGATAAACGTATGGAAGCAGAATTGGAGAAATTAAGTGAAACCAATCCGAATATTGATGCTCTTGCTGATCGTTTTAACAGCAAGCTGCGTAAGCGTTCCGGAAACTAGAGATCCACCTGACTGGACCGGGATAGGCAATCTTGAGAAGAAGCCCGCCGCAGACGCGAAAGACCTTCCAGACCTTTGCGAGATCGAAGTCATTCAAGGGCGCGGAACATGGTCGCTCGACTGTTGGAAAGTCTTTGAACGATTTGAAGTCATTGCCACTGGAAATACCGAAATTGCCCGAGCCAATACTGCCGCCCTTCGATCTACAGAAGGTGCTAACGATGCTCTCATCGAGGCGGGAAAGCTCCAACAGCAATTAAGTAATTTCTATCTGGATCTGCTCAAGGATGAGCGGCAGGGACGACAGATCGACGTACTCTCATACCGGATACTGATCGCAGTCGTGGCGCTAGGAGCATTATTGTGAACATACGAACGAAGAACATTTTCTGGCTGGCTACCGCGATATTGGTGACGCTTTGGGTGCTGTCGATGGTTATACCGCTCGCATACGGCAGTGACGACGATTCTTGCCGGGACGCGCACGATCAATGCGGCCATGATGGTGGTGATGCTGACTCTAACGCTGACGCCGATGCGAGTGCGGATTCCGCGGCCAGTGCCGATGCCTCGGCCAATGCAGAAGGTGGAGCTGGTGGCGGCGGTGATGCGTCGATCGTTTACGGCAAGCGGGCGCCGACGAATTTCCTTTATATGCAGAACCAGGTGGAGGCTTGCGGGCGCACGTTTGGCTTTAGCGGATCGAATACGTCCGGGGGATGGGCCTTCGGGATCCCGATCCCACGCAGCTGGACGCCGACTTGCGATCTATGGAAAGCGTCGGAAGAAGCACAGCAAAACGGATTCGTTTATCTCAGCTATATGTTCCAGTGCAGCATCAAGGTTGTCCGGAAAGTATTAGGCGAATACACCTGTGAAGAATTCGAGGAAAGAGCACTTGTCGAAATGGGGCTTGTCACAGCAGCGCCGGATCTCGGTGGGCTGTATGATCAGGCCGCGCAGAATGGTCGCTGGTTGCTGGCCGAAGTAACGGAGGAAGAATATCTCGAACAGCAGCAAATGATCGAAGACAAATTCGCTCAGTACGACAACCTGATCGAGCAACGACAGATAGAACACGAAAAGGACGACGCAGAGATCGACCGATTGAGAAAGATAGCGGAAGCAGTAGCAGCCGCCGAACAGGAAAGGAAAGACAAAGAAGCAGCCCGACGAGCAGCGGCCCGTGCCGCCCTTCAAAAGGAAGATACCTGATGAAATTGAACGGAATGCAAACGAACATAGTCACGGCACTGGCGACGGCCGCAATCTTGGGTAGCTTCGCATGGGCCGGAGGTGTGTTCACGGCCGGCAGTGATGCGCTCAATGAGGCTCAGATCGAAGCGGTTATCACGCGAGTGATGGTGACGGATGCCGGCACTACTTACGCCGCTACGCTGTCCAGCATCAACCTGACCCTAGCCAGCATGGATTCCACGCTCGACCATATTCAAGAGGATCTTGACGATCTGGAAGATGCGGTCGGTGCGCTGGCCGCAGAGTGATCAGGCCGCTTCGTCGTCCCAATCTTCCATCTGCCGAATAGCTTCCTTCTTCTTCTGCTCGAAGAACTTACCCACGGCATCCACATGAGCGACGGTGCGCCCTGCCAGATCGAAGGTAGGGACCGGGAACTTGCCTAGCCGGATGGCTCGCTTTGCGGCCCGGATATTCACATATTCAAAAGTCTCGACCAGTTCATCGAGTTCAAGGATGGGGAGTAAATTTTGGGTTTCCATTGTCGGGATTTGCCTGAAAGTGTCAAAAGTTGTTAGGCGCACTTTAGCACAGGCTTGATGTATTCACGCAAGCCGATCAGCATTTCTTCTTGGTTTCGGGCATTTTGGGCGAGCTTGCTGCTGACCCGAGCTTCGTAGGTATTCTCGGTGACGATATGGTGCAGGACGATCCGCTTGCCGACTGCCCGCAAGCCCCCGGAGAGGCGAGCGCATGTTTGCTGGTAGTCGTACAGGCTCCATAGCAGGCCGAAGAAGATCAGGTTTTCAGATCCCGAGTAGTGGATATTCGTGCCTTCGCCGGCTGATTTCGGGCTGATGATCAGCCTGTCGAACTTGCCGGCATTCCAGTCGTCCTCATCCTGCTCCGTTTTCAGCAGACGCCAATTTTGGTTCGCCCTGGTGAGTGCCTTCTGGATGCGGAGCCGGTCAGGAATGTAGTGGTAGACGATGATCACAGGCCCGCTCAGACCTTCCAACAGCTCCATCAGGGCTTCGATCTTGGCGTCGTGGAATGAGTGCCACTTCGGGTGCTCGCTGTACACGAACCCGTTGGAGAGCTGCAGCAGCTTGTTCGCCAGCACCCCGTTGTTCACGGCCCGGATGATATCGCCGGCAAAGCGCAGAATGTAGTCGCGCTCAAGATCCCGATACGCTTTGCGCTGGTTCTTGGTCAGATCGACCCGGACCGTGTTGATGCGAGGTTCCTCGAACCCCTCGATGTAGTCTTCGGCCCGCATGGATATGGTGATATCGCGAATTCGATTGCGGATCTGCTTCTTGGCATAGGGCTGCGCCCGGTAAGTATTGCTCTCGTCGTACTTGCTCGGAGCGATGAACCAGCGGTCATTGAATGCCTTCTCGGACGTTCCGAGGCGCTTGCCCCAATCCAGCAGGAAGAATTGCGCCCATAAGCCCCTCAGAGAGCGTGTATCAGGCGAGCCGGTCAGGTGAACCATGCGGTCGATCTTCTTCCGAACGCGCCGCAGCTGCTTCCAGCGGGCCGAGGATTGATAGCTGAAGCTGGCACACTCATCCACGATGCAGTTGTCCCAATGCCACTTCTTGACCCACCGTTTCTCATGGATCATCTGATCGACCAGCCAAGCGACGTTTTCCCGATTGATCAGGTGGATCTCTGCCGGCGTATTCATTGCCTTGATCCGCTGCTTCTCGGTTCCCATGATCTTCTGGACTTCAAAATCGCGAATGTGGTCCCACCTGGCAATCTCGTCCGTCCAGACTTTCCGGGCCACACGCTT
>SDBS01002872.1_pt1 | contig 17027 bp, 12 predicted proteins | sample 2277091 | NCBI WGS metagenome assembly SDBS01 (sample SAMN10404972, study PRJNA504765) | marine sediment metagenome | isolation source: marine sediment core GS10_PC15, 163 cmbsf | place: Arctic Ocean: Southern Knipovich Ridge | collected 2010 | reverse complement strand
GTTAACTATTATGCGAAATATTTTGAATTTTAATAAGTAGTCTCAATACTTTCAATTTTTATACCAAATTGTAATGCTAAATCCAATAATTTTTCGTTAGAAAGGGTTTGTGAAACGCATATTATTTTTGATACATTTAATTCAGGTAAATCTAGGTGCTTCATGATAATAGTGAGGCCTTTATAACTTGACATTAAGAAATAATTAATATTATCGTTTTCAACCATATTTAAAAATGACTGATTGAATTGAGCAGTTATTTTGTGAATATGATTTATCATGCTAAAATCGAAATCCTCGGAAAGAGATTGGGCTACAATGCTATGATTTAAGTTTGTTATGAAAGCCATAGTTTTCGAGAAATCTTTGATTTTTTTATCTAAAAGATCTTTTAAGTAATTGGATTCTGGTGAAACCCCGCTTAATATTTCACAAAAGGCGTTGTATGTACTATATACCATTTCAGGTTTGATACTTGTGAAATAAATTGGAAGATCCAATTCATCTTTTATAATAATATTTATTCTATGAATTTCTTCATCGAATATTTTAGAATAGTTTTTTACTAAATCAATTTTGTGATTAAAAAGGATAAGTTGTGCATCATTATTGCTATCTTTTAGAAGTTTTAAGATTTTTTTTATTTCTTCAATGATTTCATTTTGTTGATAATTCCAACTTGTATAATCAAATACGTATATTATAATACTGGAATTTTCAAAAGCTAAACTCCTCTCAATCTCTTCATCTAACAAATTATTCAATTCTTGTCCAGAGGAATCAAAAAAACCTAAATTTAAATCTAACCACGAATAAACAGAAGGACTTAATCCTCTTGTTGGTTGTAATGGATTATATAACAAATCTTTAGGGTCCATTCCTTCAAATATTACTTTTTTTATAGAAGTTTTACCTGTTCCAGCTCTTCCTAGAATTAAGACCTTCTTCTCTAAAGCTTTTTTGAAAAAGAGCTCAATATTAGCTAAAATATAATCGCTTCTAAGTTTTTTTGGAGTATTTATAACAGATTGGGCGAATTTTCTTAGACTTGACTTTAAATCAAATAATTTTATCTTTTCTTTTTCATGAATTATTAAAATAAGTATTTCGTGTCCAGTTTCTTCAATTTTTGATTTATTGCAATAACTCAGAATAATTTTGCCATTGAATTCAAGGTCAAATAACTCTTCCATAACTTCTTCATTAAGTGTATGAGACATTAAGATTTTGCTAACCAAATCAGTCGATAAATTTAAATGATTCGGGTATTTAAAGTCTACAATAGGTCCAAGAATTTCATCCCAACTTAATAATGCTAGCCCTAATACCATTAATATAACCTCTGTTCGTAATGAAAATTTCTTATTTCTAACTGAATTTATTTATTCAAAAATTTAATAAAATTTTAAAACAAATAAAATATCTTAATCCGTTTATATAATCTTTTTCATCCAACATTATTAACAAAATATAAAAAAAGAAATACAGAGCAGAGCTCTTTAATGAAAAATACAAAAGTTAAAAAAACATATTTATAAATATTGATTTTTTCTATGTTTGCAGTTGAAATTAAATAGTTTGATTATTTATCCAATTATTCTGTAAAGAATTTAAGATGAAGAACTGTGGTGATTAATATATGCCAAATAAAATAGTATTGATAGGAAGGGCAGGCGTAGGGAAAACAAGCATTAAAAATGTTATATTTGAGGGAGTACCCCCAAATGATTTAATTCTTTTTCCACTTGAGCCTACACGTGGAATAAATACTTCAAGTTATTCTTGGCTCGATTTAGAATTAGTAATTTTTGACACAGCTGGACAGGAGTTAACTTATTTATTAGAAAATGAAGATGAGCATAGAAAGCTATTTTCTAATTCTGATGTTTTTATTTATATCTTTGACTACTTATTATGGGTTGATCAATCTGAAGAAATTTTAGATGAAATTCTGAAAGTTTTCAATATTATAAACCAAAATGGAAATAAGGGAAAATTAATACTATTTTTTCATAAAATTGATCAAATTAACCAAAAGATTAGGGGAAAATTTCAAATAATTGTTAATGAAATAAGAAGTCGATTAGATATTCCTGTAGAATTTAAAATATTTTTTACAAGCTTACATCCTAATCTGATTTATAGAACTTATAATGCATTTTTTGAAGTTTTGAGTGCCCTCTCACCAGAAACATCCAATATAAAAAATATTATAGATACAGTAATTGAGAAATACTCTAAAACGATTTTTTTTGTTACAGACCAATTTAATAACATCATAGTTCAGACTATGACTAAGGACTTCGATACAAACTTAATTAGTTATTTGCATGAAAAAATTGCCCATATGGATCAAACAACTGAGGAATTAAATGAGATTTATAATCATGTTTTTTTAATAGATTCAGGTTTTAAAATTCTAAGTAGTATACTATCAAATCTTGAACAAATAACTCCTAATATTAAAAATTTGAATTGTGTATCTGAAATACATGATGTTGATACATTAACTGGGTTGATGAATAATTTAAAAGAAGATTTGCATAATTTTTATAATTCAAAAAGATATAAAACTTTAAACTTATAATTTCCAATAAAAAAGGTGATTAAAAAGATGTTACGGCAAGTTTATATCATTTTAAATAGTAGCATTATCTATAATCGAGAGTACGGAAGAGGATTAAGTAAGGAAAGCTTTGACCGGATTCTACCTGATTTAATAAAAGAAGCTTTTTCGAAGTTTGCAAATGAAGTAGGTTTTTTTGATTTTTATAAATATAAAATTTCATTTATAGCTGATAAGGATTATAATTTAATTTTAATTTTTATCTCAGGGTTAGTAGATGACTTCAATAGAATTAAAGCGGAACTATACAAATTAAGGAAAGAATTCCTTACATTATTTAGTGAATCAATAAAAGAAGGAATAACACCTGAATTTCTTAATATATTAGATCCCACTGTCGATTCTAATCATTCAAATTTAAAACCCAAAATATGTTTAATAGGATTTTCTGGAGTGGGTAAAACTACAATCTCTAAATTGATTAAGGCAGAGGAGACTCCTCTCGAACATATTCCTACCATTAATGGAGAAATTGCTACAATAAAAATAGGGAAATTGTCTTTTTATTTATGGGATTTTGCTGGGCAAGAACAGTTTAGCTTTTTATGGAATAAATTTATTAAAGGCAGTGATGTTGTTTTATTAATAACGAATTCGACACTTGAAAATGTAATTAAAAGTAAATATTTCTTAGATTTAATAAAAGATGAGGCTCCGCATTCTTATTCAGCAATTATTGGAAATAAGCAAGATTTACCTAATGCGTTAAAACCTGAAGAAATCGAAAAAATAATGGGAATAGTAACATATTCATTTGTAGCAATAGATACAAATAATAGAGATAAAATGATTCGCATAATTGCTGATGTTTTAGATATAAACCCTGAATTATCTCCTTTATTGAAACCTATCTTTAAAAGAGATAAACTAATTAATAAGGCTCAGAATGCATTAATAAATGGAGACTTTAAACAAACAATAGTTATTTTTGAAGAAATTGCTGATATTTGTCTTGATTTGGGGGATGATGCTCTTGCATCAGATTTTCTTGAAAAATCAACAGATTTAAAAATGGCTTTACTAGAACATGAGGCTTAATGTCAAAATTTAAAATAATCAATATCATATTTTTAGAGTATCCAATGAAAAGATAATAAATATAAATCTTATTATGATTGAAAGAAAAAAAATTATTTTTGTCGGTCCTGCGGGTTCTGGGAAAACGACACTTAAAAGGGTTTTTTTTGATATGGCAAATCCTTTTTATCTTTTAAAAACACCTTTAGAGCCTACTAGAGGTATTAATTCAAGGTTGTATTCATTATTTAACGTAAAAATAGGGGCGTTTGATTTAGCTGGACAAGAAAATCAAGATTGGTTTAATAAGGATAAAGATATTTTTAGTGGGGCTAATATACTTATCTGTGTTATAGACATCAACAGTTATCTGAAAGAGATTTTTGAATTTTTCAAGGATTTTTTCGAATTTTATAGAGATTTGAATTTATATGATTGTCACACCCTTATTTTATTACACAAGATAGATTTAATCGACTCATTATATTTGCAACATAAGTTAAAGGCAATTAATGAATTCTTAGAAAAAGAATCACTGGAAAAAATCAATTTAACGATTCATACTACATCTATAGCAGAAGATTACTTTTTTAAAACATATGATTTGTTTACAGAGATTTTTACCGAGATATTTAAACATAAAATTATAACCATAGATAAATCTATATTTCAAAATTTTAAAATTGATTTAAAAATAATTATGAAATACAGTGATTCAACAAATTATAGAATGATTAATTTACATCATGATTTTGATTTACCTTTTGAAGAAGCTAAACTTCATATTAAAAGATTAGAGCACTTAGGATTTATCAAATTTCTTAAAGATTCACAGGATTTTCAATTTACTAAAAGATCTACTTTTTTCAAATCTGGATTAGAAAAGCTTGATGAAAAAGAAAGTAATATTAATAAAATCCTTGAAACACTTTATTTCTTTTCTAATTTAAATCAAGAAAATGAATAAATCCCATATTCTCTAATCCCATATTATTTTGGATTTTAAAGATGATTTTAGCTCAATATAAATCTGCTTATAACCATAATAAATATAAAATTACATAACTGACTAGATAATATCCTATAGAATTGAACATTAAATTTTTTAGAATTGGTGTTATAAAAATTATGAAATTAGGGTTAGAAAATAAAGTCGCATTAGTTTTAGCATCGAGTAAGGGTTTAGGATTTGCCTGTGCTAAGGGTTTATACATTGAGGGTGCAAATATTGTCATTTGTAGTCGATCTGAGGCGAATTTAAAAATAGCAAGACAACAGATTGAAGGGGAAAAGTCTACAAAAGAAAATAATAGAGTTTATCCTATTGTCGCAGATCTAATGTATGAAGAGCAAATTCAAAATTTGGTTGATAGGACTATAGAAGAATTTGGTCGAATCGATATTTTAATTCATAATGCTGGAGGGCCACCATCGGCACCTATAAGTGAAATAACCCAAGATGAATGGTCGAATTCGATTGAATTGAACCTTCGGTCCTTTATAAGGATATCAGAATTAATCATACCAGTCATGCAGAAACAAAATTCTGGTAGAATCATCGCAATCACATCTGTTTCGGCAAAGCAACCTTTACAGAATTTAGTACTTTCAAACACTACTCGTCTTGGAGTTGTAGGCTACGCAAAAACACTTGCCAATGAATATGCTAAAGATAATATATTAGTGAATGTAGTATGTCCGGGACCTAATCTCACAGACCGTATGAAAGAGATCATCCAAAAAATGTCTCAAGATACAGGAAAATCTGAGGCTGAAGTTGAAAAAATATGGACAGATCAAATACCGTTAGGTAGATTAGGAAGTCCAGAAGAATTTGCGAATTTAGTCGTGTTTTTAGCTTCGGAAAGAGCAAGTTACATTACAGGCACAGTAATCCAGGTTGACGGAGGTTTTGTAAAAGGATCATTCTAATACTATTTTAGCTCAGAAAAAAAAATAAGTATTTAAATCAAAATTATTATTTCATTTTTGAGGTATAAATAATCACATTGATGTAATTCAGATCAAAATTAGTTATATGTAAATTTAAGATATTAAATTTTCACTTAAACGAAAGAAATTAAGACCATATGTGAATAACAATAAGATTTATATATTTTTAAAACAATTAAGATTATCAATTTCAATTAAAAACATTAAAATTTTTAAATCACAACTATTAAAAATTCAATCCTTTACAGTGATCTGATTCATATAACAAAGAATAAAGTGAAATCTTTATAAATTTTAAAAATGATTATGATTATGTTAGTTTTCTAAGAGTTGAGAATGACGATTAAAAAAAAAAAATTGATATCAATATTCATAATTTTAACAATATTTCCAATTTTTTTTCAACCCACTTATCTAATTTTTTATCTTAACTCTAGTGCTTTTCCAAAGACATTAACTTTAAATCAACAAGAAATTCAAATTCCTTTTACTGAAGATGAACCCATTAGAGAAAAGTGGTTAACAGACACGGACTTTGAGGATGATGAAGAATGGAAATCCAGTATTGATGGTGACACCTCGGACGTAGCTGCTGATATAAGTGGAGGTAGCGCTAATTATATGATTCTGGGTAAGAAAAATACTTTTTCAGTCGTTTCTGGTGTTCCTAATAATACAGAAACCTCATCTGGATGGATAAAAGTACGAAATAGTGATTTCTTATATCCCACTACCAGTGAAATTAATTCTGAAGGGTGTTTTGTGTATCATTATTGGCATGATGATGAAAACCAATTTCCTAGTGTACATTTTAGAAACAATGTCAGTGTTCCTATTGACATGTCAGATTATACTATTACTTCTGTATCCTTAAATACAATAGTTAATGCATCCGTAAATTCTGATATTGATACTCCAAATGATGATGTAACAAATTTTGCAATAGGTGATTTTGTAAAATTTTATGTTCAAATAACTGATTTAGGATATAATACACCCCAATATACTGTTGCCCAAAATAAAACTAAATATCTGGGTCAACAAAGAGCTGGTTATACCACAATTTTAAATATCACAGATAATCCATTATCAATAGCTAACGAATCGGCTTTAATCACAGCATTGAATTCTGCTTTTGAAAAAGATCCTGAACATTCTAACTTTGCAATCACGTTAGGTATAGATGTTTATAGTGAAGATAACGAACCTGGTACTGACAATGACCATTTTACATCTTTAATAATTAAATCATGTAATCTTACATTCACTTGTGAAAAAAAGATAAATCCCTTTACTATAATTTCTTGGAAACAGGATGGAGATGAAATTAGTGGCAAAAATATTAGAATTACAGGAGCAGAGCTTAACTTTGATTATAAAGTCAATAAGGCTTGGCCTAGTTCCGCCCCTCTTTCTGAAATAAGATTCCGTATTAATAATAAGAAGTTTGATGAGACAATCAAATTATCTAACGCAATTACTTCATTTCAAGAAGCAGGTGACGGAGATTTTGATATTTCTGACTATGTTGATACAGACGAGGAAATATCACTATCAATTGAAGTTTATTTAAAGGATGATTTTGAATTGGATGAAGTAATAATCATTTCGATTGATGATATATCTCTTTACATAGAAATAATAGAGGCTAGAGAAGATACAACCCTGATTGTTTATAGTTTAATTTCAGTAATGGTTGGTCTTGTTATAGTTTTTGGTTTGTATGAAAAACATTTTAAATATCCTCCGATGGTTAGAAAAATTAGAAAATTGAAAAGGAAAATTAAAAGAGGTAGAAAATTACAAAAGCCTTTAAGATTAGACAAACGTGAAATTATTAAAAAAAAAATATATACTAAGGAGAAAGTATTATTTGAAACACAAGCTCCTCAACAAATTAAAGATGTTAAACAGGTAGAAATTTCTACTAATCCTGGTAAAATAGATAAATTAAAAAATGATAGAGGTAATAAATCTTAATAGATTTATGGAGACACTGAAAATGAATAGAACATTAATTAAGTTTAGATCTATAATTTTATTGTTTGTTATCTCTTTTACGTTTTCTCAAATTTTTTCCCAAAATTCCGGCTTTTTCTCAAACGAATTCAGTAGTCAAGATATAATTTACGTCTCAGCTCAAGAGCTTAATGAAACAGAAGTTTTAAGCAATAATAGATTTAATGATGCTAGTAAATGGGAATTAAAAGTGAGTGGAGATCCTAATGGTGTGGATGGCATCATTAACGAAGGTCAAGCGAAATATCAGATATTTGGAGAAAAAAGAACTTTTGCGGATCTTTATGGTACTCCTAATTCTTCAACCTCACCGGGATGGAAAATATGTAATAACAGTGATTTTCTTCTACCTGATGATGTAGCTGTAAACGCGTCAGGATGTTATGTTTATCATTTCTTGGATGAATCTGAGGGTCCAGATAGCATAGGTCAAGTCCATAACTTTCCGAGTGTACATTTTAGAAAAAATGTTTCGTTACCAGTTGATATGTCAGAATTCAATATTACCTCTGCCTCATTAGATTTTATCTTTAACGCAAGTGTTGATGCTAATGTTGATACTCCCACTGATACGGTTGATCAAGGCGCCATATTTGACTCTGCGACCTTTTATGTCGAAATTGCCGATATACAAATTAATTATCCTTTTCGAGTAGCGGAAAATAAAACTAGATCTTTAGGACGAGATGGTGACCCGAGATGGTTAACTATTAATGATACACTAATAGAAGATTTTAATGAAAAAGATTTAATTGATGCACTGAATTTAGCTTTAGAAAATGATCCTGACCACTCAAACTTTACAATTATAATAGGTATTGATATATATTGTGAAGATAACTTTGCTAGTGGTGGTGGCGATAGAGACAAATGGAATGCTTTAATTATTAATAACTGTAATCTAACATTCACCTACGAGAAAAAAATTGAAAAATTTACATCAATTTCATGGAATCAAATTGGAGATGATATCAGTGGTAGAAATATCAAAATTAAAGAAGCAACTTTCGAATTTGATTATAAAATAGATAAACCTTGGCCGACATTATTATCTCCATTTTCAGAGATTAGAATTATAATAAATGATGATATAATTCCAGAAACAGTTAGAATAAGTAGTGCTAAGAACTCCTTTGACGAAGCAAAAGAAGATGGATTTGAGGTCACTGATTTCATTGAAAAAGGTGAAGATACAGTCGTATCTATTGAAGCATTTATTGCAAATACATTTGGTTTTGATAGGAATATTACAATCTCAATAGACAATGTATATCTTTATATAAAATATATTACAATTGAACCAGAAACAGATTGGACTCCTTTAGTCATGGTCTTAGTTGGTGGAATAATCGCTCTTGCTAGTTTTTTTACTTTATACGAAAAGCATTTTAAGCATCCCCCAATGATAAGAAAAATAAGGAAATTGAAAAAAATCATCAAAAAAGGAAAAAAGCCAAAATCTTTAATTGTAAAGAGTCGAGAAAGTATTATATCCAATGGTTTTAAAAAACGAATTCGAATATTGAAAGAAGAAAAAAGTCCTATTCAAAAAATTGGAAAATCAAATACGATTTCTAAAAAATAAAATGATTAAAATAAAAAAAAAGAGGTAAAAATATGCCCCAAGGATTTATAATAACGAAATGGACCAATGATGAGGGTATGCTTGTTGAATTTAAATATCCTGATGATATCGAAGTTGATTTAGACGATATGATGCGTGTATTTTATGCTCATGTTGTAGGAGCGGGATCATCAGGGAATGTGTTAGTCAGACTAGAGAAAGCACACTCAAATGTATCAAGTCATTTTACAGGTATGACTGGTGGAACACCATATTTAGTAAATTTAATGCTAGAGTTAGGAGAAGACCCTGATATGTTTGGAGAAGCTATTATTAAAGAAATTAATGAAAATATTTTAGATTATCTTCATGGAATGGAAGAAGATATCAATAAGAAGTTTGCAATCACAGAGAAATTAAGAGGGTATTTGAAAAGTGCTCTATTTCTTTTTGAACGATTGAAAACTATGTCAAAAGAACAAAGAATTTCACAAATTTACAGTAGTGCTAAAGGGCGCGCAATTTTAGAAATTTTACAAAAACGAGCACATTCGAGAAGGGAATTACAAAATATTTTAGAAGATAAGATGGGAGCAATTGTATCTAATATTGAGTATGCTTTAGATCCTTTTATTAAAACGAATTTAATTAAACAAGATTGGATTGAGGGGTTGTCAGATGTGTTTCTTTTCCTGCTTAATGATTTTACCCTATATAGAAAACCAGTAATACGATTGGTTGAGAATGCTAGAAAAGATCTTCCAAATGCAGACTTAGCTAAAAAATATCGTGATGCGGTTACAAAATTCTTTTCTACTTATAAACCAACCACTGAAGATAGTGCCAGAATTGCATTAAATATGTTACATCCTGATAAATACGATTTTATTACATTATTTAGGGAAAGAGCTTATCCTATGAATAAATTACCAAAAACTCCTGCCGATAGCTATTTAGATATGGACGCCCTCTTAAAGTCCTTAGAAGAAGATAATATAATCAAGATAATAAAAGATGATATTTCTAAAATTGACTGGATCTTTTTATTTACGGACGTTTCAGTTGATACATTTTATCCAGAGTATTTACTTGAGAATATTCGTAGCGACCGAGCTGCTGGAAAATTGAAAAAAGAAGTTGCGATTAAACACTTAGAATTTCTTGAAGAAGTATATACAAAATAAATCTGCTTAAAATTTTTGAGGTTCTTAAGCGGAATTTTTACTTTTTATTATAGTATGAGAATTTAGATATGCGAATTTACATATTTCTGATACTCATGAAGCTTTTTTAATACAATTGGAGCGTTTTCTTGATTTCCAGCTCCAAATACCATAATATTATTTTCCTCGTATTTTTCAAAGGCAGGTTCAGAACTTGATCCGGTGTATGAAAGATATATAACCTTTTTATCAGGGAATTTAAGAGCTACATTTATTTCTTTATTTACAATATCTTCTGTCCTATTCTCAAACAATGATTGCATTCTCTCTTTTAACTGTTCTCCATATGCATTTATTGGTTTAAAATACAGCAACCTATCTTTTAATCCAGCGGAACTGACTGTACAAACTATATCAAAGCAACCAGAGTCTAACATTAATTCCATTAACTTTAGGTAGAGCCCAAAATTTGAAGAAGCAACCATGTCAATAGGATTATTACGGCTCCAATAAAATGGGAGATATTTCGATATCTCTTCGATCAACTTGGGACCATTCGGTTCCAAATTCAAATCGACAACATTAAGACCATGTTTTTCACAAAGATCAGTAAAATGAACAACAAATCCCCCGCCACCACTAACAATACCTATCCGTAATCGATTATCAGGAAGAGGTAATAAGTATTGTGCTCCTTTAATCAAGTATATGAATTCCTCTATACCTTCTGCGTAAATTACGCCTACTTGTTTAAAGACAGACTTATAAATATCTAACGATCCAGCGATTGAACCAGTATGACTATTTGCTGCTCTTGCACCTGTTTTAGTTATTCCTGCTTTTAACAATATCACCGGTTTTGTTTTAGTAATTTCAGTACAAATTTCTTTAAATCTTGATCCGTTCCGTAACATCTCAGCAAATAAAGCGATATATTTTGTCTCTTTATCTCGAGCATAATATTCCAAGTAATCCTCTAATGTTAAAGAAGCCTCATTTCCACTTGATACAAAATATCTAATACCTTGTAAGGCAGTACCTAAAATACTCCCCATAGTTCCAGATTGAGAAATAATTGAAATATTCCCTGGTCGAGGCATCATCCATCCGAATCCTAAATGTAATGGAGAAGTTTGATCTTCTGAAGAATATATACCCATAGAGTTAGGACCTACAAAAATTAATCCCCCCTTTTCAGCAACTCTAATTAGTTCTTTATTTTCATTTTGCCTATCTTCAGATTTTACTTCACCAAATCCTGCCGTAATTACAACTGCTGCTTTAATATCGTTTTCGATAGTTTGCTTTATTGAATCAACAACCCTATTAGCAGGAACAACAATTCCAGCGAGATCTATTGGTTCAGGACATCTCTCGAGTGATGGATAAACATCCATCCCCTGTATTTTCTTATTTTTATATTTTGGATTCGGGTTTATAATATAAGCTTTCTTTGTAAAGCCACAAGACAACACCGACATTACAACCATAGAACCAATTTTCATCATATTATCAGTTCCTCCAATTATAGCAATGTTTTTGGGATTAAACAATAATTTCATTGATTCTAGCTTTTCTTCAATATCCATGGTCAATTATCAACAATAAATAAGTCTTAGTTTAATTAGGTAATTAAGAAATTAATAAAATCTTTATTATCTTTATCAAGTTAAAATAAGGTTGGATTTCTAATTCCAAGATATTTTTCAACTACTCCAAGAACTTCATCACTTGTACCTATATATCCGAACAACTGATGCTTTGCGATTCCACGAGACTTGTCATTAAAATTCTTAAACATATTTAATTGAAGTTCAATCTCTCCGAAGTTTAAACTCGGTCTATCAGGTGATTCAGAGTTATATGATTGAATAACTCCGATTTCCGCATCAGGATGATCCCTTGAGACATCAAAACATTCATCTTGGCTTTTCGGCATATCATCAGATAGTTTTACCAAAAAGCCATACTCATCTGATTCGGGTATCTTTAACACATAACCTATCTTTGCAGTTCTGGAAAAATCAACATCTTCTGGTCGAATTGCGAGTTTATAGATATCATCTACATCAATTTTAAATGCTATATAATTATCCATCACTCTTAAGCGGTTATTCGGAATATTCCTAAAATAAGATTGAGGTTTTGGATTACCCCTTGTTGGGATTAACACTGTACCTGGATTCTCCGTACCACCAGAGATTACCTGTGTTAAAGTCCAACCATTAATATCTAGGTTGGGAGTAAAAAGAGTAGCTTCATTTAGATATTGAATCCCACAATAGCGTACTCCTGTATTAATCGGTTCCTCAACTAATGAAATATCTCGCTCAACTTTACCTTTATAAATCTCTTTAGTTAACTGATTAGTTAAGGAAACATCCGTGATAAGAGAACAACTTGTCTTAGTGGAGGATGTAATTTTATAATCAGCAGGATCAAGCCCTTCAGGACAAAACCACTCTTCCCACAATTTGGGATTTTTATAGAAAAATAATCTTTCGGGACTAAACCAATAACGATCACCTCCAATATTCCACTCCATTTTAAAATCAAGATCCTCTATTGAAGGATTAACCCATAAAAGGTTGAGGCACTCTTCTTTTGGAAATATACCTAATACTCTCCCTCCATGTTCAGAAACTATAATAGTGCTATCATTGTAATTTAATTCGATGAAATCCAAGCGATTTTCCAAACTATTAATAAGAGTGTTTTTAGTAAAATAGTTCATAATCTTAATTATTCATTAATAGAATAAAATATTTTTAAAATTGATAGTAGTCTTTTTTATTTAGAAAAATAGTTCACTATCCAATTAATTCCAATCTAATTAAAAAGATTGATAAAATCATGATTGTAAAAGTCTTAACAGATCAGCAGATAAACAAAATCCACCAAAAATCTCTTGAAATACTTGAGACGATTGGTGTAAACATTCCTCATAATGAAATCTTAACTCGTTTTGCAGAGAAAGGGGCAGTTGTCGATCTCATTAAAAAGCTAGTTAAAATCCCTTCTGAGTTAGTGATGGAACTTCTTTCTAAAGCAGGAAAAGAATTCTCTCTTTATGGAAGAGATCTTACTAAGAAAGCAGAGTTTGGTTTTGGGAAACATAATTATAACACCTCAGGAGGCCAAGCTTTTTGGGTTGATAAAGTTGGTGCTAAAAGAAGATATGCAACTCTTAATGATGTGAGAACTGCTGCGAGATTTGCCGATGCGTTAGAACAGATCACAATACCAGGGGCTATGGCAGATCCTCATGAAATACCTGTAGAATGGCGAGCTGTTACAGTGGCATCAGAAATTATAAAGAATACAACTAAACCAATCATTTTCTGGTTTTATGACAGAGCTTCAACAAAATATATTGTAGATCTTTTAGTAGCTCTCAGGGGGGATGAAAAAAAAGCTCAAGATTATCCAATGTTCTATCCATTATTTGAACCAGTCAGCCCATTAAGCTTTCCTTTTAACGGTATAGACTTACTTTTTGAAACAGCTCGAGTAAATATGCCTGTATTGATTGGACCAATGGCTCAAATGGGAATTAGCGCGCCTGCAACCATAGCTGGAACATTAATTCAAGAAAATGCAGAGATTTTAGCAGGGATTTGCATAACACAACTTATACGTGAAGGAATGCCAGTATGTTACGGAGGAATTTGTCATGCGTTCGACATGAAAAAGATGCAAATTATATTCGGTGGTCCTGAACAAGCAATATTTAGTATTGCTATGACTCAAATGGGAAAGTTCTATAAACTCCCAGTATATATCAACGTAGGATTAACAGATTCTAAACTTCCTGATGCTCAAGCCGGACTTGAATGCGGTTTAACACTCGCTATGGGAACTGGAGCGGGAGCAGATATTTTTGGTCATATGGGGATTAGTGGTGTGGATCAAGCAGGTTCTTTAGACATGCTTGTTTTACAATCAGAAATTATTGAATATGTAGAAAGTATGAATAGGGAAATTCAGTTTGATGATGACACATTTGCATTAGATGTTATTGCAGATACAGGTCCTAGTGGTAGTTTTATTAATAAACTTCATACATCCAAACATTTCAGAAAGGAATTATGGTTTCCCTCGTTATTAGATAGAGAAAGTTATGAGAATTGGGTATCAAAAGGAGCTCAAAGTTTAGAAGAACGTTGTCGAAAAAAAAAGGAAGAGATACTTTTAAATCACACTCCTAAAATTCTTTCTAAAGACTTAGCCAAAGAACTGAATAATATTGTCGATTCTGCAAAAAAGAATCTTTCATAATCAAATTTATTATAAAAAAAGTTGAAATAATATTAATTACTTAGTTAGATTAAAAAAATTAACAATCCTAATAATGTAAAGTGATATTAGTGGAATCTAAAAGTCTGAATATTTTGGCAATCTTTGCTCATCCTGATGATTTAACATTTTATAGTGCTGGAACTATAGCTCGATTTTCAGATGAAGGTCATAACATAACTGCTATTTGCTGTACGAGTGGTGATTTAGGAACTTTGAATTTGGATTTAACTAAAAAGCAAGTTGCTGAAATGAGGGAAAAAGAACTAAAAGCCGCGAATGCAATTCTTGGTATTAATGAAACAATTATTCTCGGATATCCTGATGGGGGATTTATTGATGGGAAACAGTTGCGAGTAGAATTAATTTATTACGTCAGGAAATATAAAGCAGATCGAGTGATAACATTTGATCCGTGGGTCACCTATGAGATTCATCCTGATCATGTACTTGTTGGGAGAATGGCAGCAGAAGCAGCAGCGTTCTCATCCTTTCCTTTGTTGCATCCAGAACAGATTAAGAATGAAATAGAACCATATGGTTGTTCAGAGATTTGGTTTATGGGTATGTTAGGGCATTCTCCTAATTATTTCGTTGATATAACCTCATCTCTCGAAAGAAAAATAGAAGCTGGCCTTAAATTTGAGGCAACTCTAACACTATTAGCAGAGATGTTTTCACCAGATGTTGATCCCGCTAATGTATCTCCAGAAGAATTGAAAAAGCTCTCAAAATATGCAACAAGAATATTGAGCTCGATGGCAACAGCAATGGGAAAAAAGGTCGGTATTAAAGCTGCTGAACCATTCTATGTTCAAAAAATTCTTCCTGGTCATTTTGATAATTTTCAACAAATGATGAGCGAAATGATAGGAAATCCTCCTCCACCGCCTAAAATTTACTAAATAAAATTCTTTTTATTTTTCTATTTCTCGATTTCAATTATGAATCTTTATATACAATTTAAATCAACTATTATAGGATTCTAAATAAAAAAGAAAAAACACAAAAAGGATTTATTAATAATGAGTGAAATTGATGATATGGGTTCTCCTTATAAAGAACCATCTGTTCTAAATACAATAAGCTTTGGCGCTTCTGGTTTTTGGACAATGTTCGCATACAGTGTTTTTGGTGCATATTTCTTTTTCTTCTATGAAGTAGCTATTGGTCTAAATGCAATTTTTATTGCTACAGCAATGATAATCTTTACGATCTGGGATGCTGTTAATGATCCATTTATTGGATATCTCACTGATCGTATTACAAAGCTTACAAGAAGATTCGGAAAAAGATTTCCATGGATAATTGTTGGCATAATCCCCGCCAATTTTCTATTTGCCCTCATGTTTATGCCACCGATGGTTGATGCTGCATCAAATCCTATGCCAATCTTTATTTGGATTGTGGTCACAACGTGTTTATTTGATTCACTGGCAACCTTATGTTTTATAAATGTGGAATCCCTTTTTCCTGATAAATTCCGCAATGGGAAAGCCCGAAGAAGAGCGAGAGGGTATGGAACTCCCCTTTCTATGATTGCATTGCCCGTAAGCGCGATTATTCCACCACTTATGATTACGTTTGACGATCCCGCAAGTTATATCCCTATGGCAATGTTATGTGTTGGAATTTTAACTGTAGTTTCAATACTATTTTTACCCGGAATGTGGGAAAATAAAGAAATGATTGACAGATATTATGTAAACCAAATGAAGCCTGAAACCTTTATAGCAGCATTAAAATCCACTCTCAAACAAAAAAGCTTTCGCTACTATATAATTATATTCTTTGGATTCGTAGTAGTTACGAATTCTCTAACTGCTTCCATCCCATATGCAGTATTTGTTGTGTTACAAGGAGATGAATCTGATGCAATACTCTTATTTGCGATGTTTCTTAATGGTGCCCTTATTTCAGTACCATTTTGGATTTACTTTAATAAGAGGCTTAATAACAATAAAAAATCAGCTGTAATTGGAGGAATAACATTAACATGTGGATCCTTTATAACATTCTTTTATACAGGCGTTTATGACTCAATGGTTTATATATTCATTTTAGGATTTACTATGGGGAACCTATGGGCACTTACCAGTCTGTATTTTGCAGATGTTCTTGATGAGAGGGTAGCATTAACTCGGTCTCCTGTAAGAGGTACGACAGTTGGAGTTCATAACTTCTTTTTCCGATTATCACGTGGTGCACAAATTGCAATATTTGCCATAGTTCATATTTTAACGGGATTTGTTGCAGGTTCACAGGAGCAAACAGAATTAGCAAAATTAGGAATTCGCCTTCATATGAGTGTTATACCAGCTATTATATTACTCATCTGCACAATAATATTTTGGAAAAAATACCCGCTAACACCTGAAAAATCATTAGA
>SDBS01002870.1_pt1 | contig 17035 bp, 16 predicted proteins | sample 2277091 | NCBI WGS metagenome assembly SDBS01 (sample SAMN10404972, study PRJNA504765) | marine sediment metagenome | isolation source: marine sediment core GS10_PC15, 163 cmbsf | place: Arctic Ocean: Southern Knipovich Ridge | collected 2010 | reverse complement strand
TGTATGTTGGCCTGCCATGAGCGAGGCTAAACTCGGTAGAGTTTACGCCGAGTCGAATGGTGGAGCCGAGGAGGATCGAACTCCCGACCTCTGCATTGCGAACGCAGCGCTCTCCCAGCTGAGCTACGGCCCCAGAAAGTGTAATTGTAAATTCTTTTTTTGCTTTTGTCATAGATATTATAGTCAAAATGCAAATAAACTGCATTATTCTAATATTTCTTATGTTGCAAAACACTTTGTTTTTAGGGTTTTTCTGGATCCCGCGGTCAAGTCGTGGGATGACGGTTTGTTTATTTGGTTTGTAATAAATCTAATATATCCAGTAATGAAAGTTGTGAATCCTGCGCAGCGTTTTGTGCCAGTTCAGATATATTGATCACCTTGCGGCTTTCAGTAACAACATCAAATAACAGCTCATGTTGTACAGTCTGGTCGACTAATAAGCCAAAATATTCCGGGGGCATGGGTTTGAAAAATATTGTCAAACAAGGCTTATACTCTCCACATTGTTGATGCCAGAAAACTTGAATTAGCATGTCTTTGGTTTGTGGCATTGACTCAATTAATTGTAGCCAGAATACCTGGTACAAAATACAATTATCAGAGCTGGATAATGGCAATCGCATGCCCCATGGTTTGGTTTTTGTAGCTTGTTTGAGAATATTAAGTCCATTAAGTACAGCTTGAATAAAATTTTCTAATTGCAGGTGTGGATATTGGGCACTAATATCGCTCCAATAAGAACTGAAGCTGATTTGACCTAATCGTGCAACAGTATTTTGTAAAATGTGATAACGCACCGGTGCAATCGAAGTTTGATTCAGATGATCTATTTTAGTAAATACATCAGTTAAAGTTGGGACATTCAGAATTTGATCTTGCAGCGTCTCCAGGGCAGTAAAAAATTCAGCATAAGTTATCGGAATGGCACTGTTGAATTCCCGCGCCAGCGGATGCTCGAGCATGCGGAAAATAGTACATGGATATACTCTGCCACTTTGATCTTGGCTTGGAATTATAGTTCCTGCCATCGGCAACATATTGCTGGTAGAATAGTAGAAGTAATTACAAATGGGCATTTGCGGCAAGATTGTAGTTTTTAGATCTTTGCCAAATTTTGTACTAAGCAGATTGTATGCGGCTTGATACCACTGGTCTAAGCGCGCTAGTTCTGGCAACACCGTACGGTATTTGATAAATTCTTTATGTTGTGGCAATTTGCCAATACACCCAACTAGATCATAGTCGTATTTTGGAGCTTTCTTTTTTGATTTGAATAAATTAAATAGCATTATTATCCTTTAACAAATGTGGTGGTAAAGTGAATTGATTAAATAGCAATTCTCTAAAAATGTCGCCTTTACCGCTTGCTCGGAATAACATCGAGACGGTATAAGTTTTGAAGCTGTTATGTAACTTCCATTGCACCTTATACGTTTTATTGCGTAGTGGCGTAGCTTTGCCCTCGGTAATTAAATGCATAGAGCTCCAAGGTCCCGCAAGGTTAATGGCTTTCGGATTAGAGCCATGAGCAGCAACAGCAGCTAGATATGCCGTGCTCCCGGGATCGCCTGACCAGGAGAAATTATTCCATTCCTGAGGACCATTATTGTAGTGATAGCTTTTGCCATCAGTATTTAAAATAATTTGGCTTACTCCAGGTGTTGGTTCCGGATAAACTTGATAGCTATAACCAAGCTGGCTATTACTGAACAAGGTATCGCTTATGCTTTTAGCTTCTGTCAGTGCTGCTAAGAACTCTGGGGAAAATCCAGCACCGATACCCAACCACTTTTGTTCTTGCCAACCGTTGGGGCTATAAGCTAAAAATGGTTTGAGATAAGTATTAACAAAAGTCCACAGCATGCCGTTTTGTGGCTGGAAGAATGCAGTGACGTCAGCAGTGGCAGCGTCAGTATCAGAAGTATGAGAAAATGGGAATTTATTGGAAATATTCTGATGGTAATTGCTGACGATTTGATTTTCCCACTGTTGTTCCACTTGCTGTGTGGCAGTGTATAAAATGATGCGCCATGATTCGCGTATCGGCTGGAGTAAAAAATGTCTTATTGCCAGTCTGGTTTGAGCATCATCAATACTGTTAGATAACATATTTGCCGCCATCATGCTTTGGTACAATTGCGTATTACCGCCTGATCCGGAGAGAATTTGTGTAGCATATTTTTGCGCAGCAAGATTCACATTGGGATTTGCTATTAAAGCATCAGTATCATTCTGGACTTTAACTATTTCATTGAAATATGATTTTAATTGATTGCCAAGAATGCTGTTTAGATTTAGCAATGGTGTTTTAAGTCCCGGCAGATTAGCATTAGCTTCGACTGCTAGTAACAACTGATTCATAGGCCCATCAGTACTTGCAAGATTACTTATTTGCTTGTCAGCATCATTGAGAGAAGTAAAACGCCTTACTGTAGTAGTAGTCAGGAATTTTAACCATGTTTGGCGATAATCATCAAAATAGAGTGATTTTAATTTATTTGCGAGCTTTTTCTCAGCAGTCCAGCTTTGTCTGTCGTTTGGAGCAGCCGTATTATCTTGTTCTCCTAATTTCATAAACGGTGTATCCATGACCCAATCATGGCGATAGGCAGCCATAGCAATCTTAGTTATTTCTGGTTTGACATAATTCTCCCAGCCTTTAAGAGTGTAAATGCTTGGAATCATAGAGTCATTGATAAGTAGATTGTCATTATTAGTAACGAGTTTGTTCAAGCTTAACGGTGGCAATTTTGCACCGGTAATATTTGTGATCTGCGCATATAGATTACGGGCATCAGAAGCCAGATATAATTGACTTCTAGCAGTATTGACTAAATTTTGCTGGGCATGCCATTTATTTGGATGTTGCAGATAAAATTTTACTAAACCTGAGTAATTTGCAGTATCGACACTTCTTTCGTAGGCATTATTCATATCGCCGGATAGAATTTTACTCCAGTATAAACTGAAAATTGTCGTTCCCTGGTCTATATCAATATGATTGGCAAAACTCAGCATTAAATATGCTTTCAGGGTGGTGTAATAATCGCCACGCATTTTTTCGCGATTTACCACATTAGCAGAATGCCATTGCTGTCCATATTGGGTCAATTTATTGGTTAGATATTTACCCATAGGCTGCAAGAATTTATCTTGCATCAAATATGACAGCATTTGCTGTAACGGCTCAATCTCACGATTGCCGCGATACAAACCCAGACGCAAGTGTAGGGGTACAGTGCGTTGATAATTTGTTAGCGAATTATAAAATCCATAAGCTGATGCCAGCGAATTCATGGAGTGATCGTTGACTAATTGCGCAGCAACTTTTTCACCTTTATGTAATAACATAGTATTGCTGGTGAGTGAGGTGCTATAAAGAATAAACGCTATTACTAATACAGCTGCACAGAGTAGAGCTCCGGCAGATTGTGTTATTTTTTGCAGGCGAATTTTACCATGAGTTTTGGCTGCTGCGTATTTATTTGGAAAGATAACTTTTTCGAAGATATCTTTAATAAAATAGCTTTGTTTAGTAAATGTTGTATTGTCCTGATTATCTTCCTGAGTGCCGCTAGTGAAATATGCGCCACATAATTGCGGCGCTTCTTGATATGGATTGGTTTGTAGAAGTAAGTTGATAAACTTTTTGATGTTAGTAAAGTTGGTTTTGAAATTTGATGGAAAGCTATATATTTCTAATTTTTTAGTTAAATCGCGCTCTATCGACATTTTAGGGATTAGGCCTTGAGTTAAGCGGGCATACAATTCATCTAACTGATCTTCATAATCGCCTTCCAGATTAATGCCCCAAACTTGTTCACGTTCTTTGGGTGATAGGTTGTCAAAGAAGTTAAGAAATCCTGGAACTTTATCAACTTGAGTAAATAATAAAGTTACCGGAAAAATATATCCCATTCGCTGATAGATTTCGGCAATGCGATTACGTGTCACTTTAACATGCCATTCTACATTTTCAGCATCACCAGCAGTTAATTCAGCCAGATTAATAGCGATGATGATGCCGTTTAATGGCAATCGAGGCCGGCTTTTTTTCACCATATCCAAAAAAGCCATCCATTCATCTTTATCACTTTCTTCAGTAGTATAACGCCCGGCTGTGTCTAAAATAATAGCTTCATTACTGAACCACCAATCGCAATTACGCGTACCTGCTGTACCTTTGATATGCGTATTTTGTTCACTAGTAACCGGAAAGCTTAAGCCAGAATTACGCAACACAGTGCTTTTGCCTGCAGCTGGTGGGCCAATAATTACAAACCATGGCAAGGCATATAAAGCAGCATGACCGCGATATTTGATGCCGAGCTCAGAAGTTTTAAGAGCGGCAATAGAGCTGGTCATGCCTTCTTTGAGATAAGCAATTTCTAATTTACGGCTGGCGCTGGAATCTGCCTGTTTTTGCAGATTCTGCTGCAGATTTTTACCACGATTTTTAGTCCATAGAAATTTGCCTAAAATTATGGCTGCAACTATCAGTATTATAATCCCGATAATTATGAAGCGAGTTGCTATGCTGAAATGGAAGGTGGCGCCGATAACCCACACCAATGCGCATATTATGATTAGTCCGGCAATGTTCATGCCAGTGCGAGATCCCAGAAATCTTCTAAGAATTGTTAGTATTTGTAGTATCATTGTTTTGGTACCATTTAGTTTGTAAAAGTTGATTTCGGCTAATTTTTATATTGTCTAGAGCTTTATTAGCCTGATGATTGATTGCAAAGCTGTAGCCCAGGTAAATGCAAAATAGTAGCAGCCCGGTGCAGCTAGCAGTGATCCAAAACGGCAATTTCTTGCCTATTTGAGTAATTAAATTTCTTTCCGGCAGCCCTTGAGGAGATAAACGTGAATCACCAGAACTGCGAGTTGTCTCTATTTGGTTGCGCAGGTCGATTTGAATGGCTGTAAGTTTTTCTTTGTTGTGCAAGCGATACATTCCCTCGAAACCAAATTGTAGGCACATATAGTAAACTTCCAGCACATTAAGATACTGTGAGCCCATTTGTCGCAGTTCTCCCAGACGCTGGAAAAACCCCTGGCCGGCGGTATGCTCTCCAAACAGTTGCAGTTGCAACGGATTCCCCATCCAACTGTTGCGTGCCGGCCAGGAAGAATTCAGTACAGTTTCATCAATAAATGCTGCCATGGCATATTTCAGATGCTGTATTTCGGTAGAGGAAATTTGTTGGGTATAAGCACTTTGCTCTAAAGTTGTTATGCTTGTTTGTAATCCAGTCTTATAGCTGTCATCCAATGTTTCGCCTCGATCGCCGCTGTGAAATACAGCCACCAATTGAAAGATGGGGCTGCATATTTCTAACAATGAATTTCTCATTATTTTGATCCTTTTGGTATGTTTATTAAGTCAATTTTTATATCTTTAAAATCGTCTGGCACAAAGATCGCCAGATTTTTATCAATACATATTTGTTGCCAGAATTCTCCTACTGCATCAATGAAAAAATATTCATATCCTGGTTTTATGGTTAATTTATCCGGTGTTCTTTGGACATGTTGTACCACGAGACCAGGCATGGCCGCGGCAATTAACTGATGAATTTGGCTCTGAGCGCCAATTTTGATTTGGCGTGCCAGATCACCGATCCAGCTGGTGGTGTCTGCCTGATGATAAACCGCCAAATAAAAATAGCTATTTTCCAAGATGGCGGGATCGATCGTGTCGACCATATATAACGAATTACCCTCACGGCGTAATTTAAGATGTTCCATCCGTGTCGGTGCGGTTAGGTTTATCAATGCAAATAAATGATTATATAAGCTATTAAAACATTCTGTCAGGTCCTGATGCTGGTATTGCGGCAGGTTGTCAAACTGGAAGCCTTCTTGTAATACACATAGCTTGCTAGCTATTTCAGCCAATGTTATAAACACCTGTTCTGGATGAGTATGTTGCTGTTCTAGTAAATGCTTTATCTGGCAGTGTCCGGTGCTAAGTGTTTGCAGCAGCAATAGCTTAGTGGCTTCATCAGAGTTAGGATATGGGGTTTTGAGTTGAGTAATTCTCTGTGTTATTTCTGTCAACAAATGCGTTAGGATCTTGCTAAGCTGAGCTGCCTTGATATTTGTTGCTATAGGAAAAAACTTGTTGTCCAGAAGATATTTTTTAGCTTCATCTTGGAAAACTCTTGCTATCGGTAACGTGTAGTAGTTATCCTCATTATTTTCATCCTGTTTTAGAGAAAGATTGGCACGGCTAAACATTACTTCGCGCTCGCGCTCAGGATCGTAAATATCTTTGATGTTTTGATAATGAGCGGTCCAGGCAGGGTTTTGTTGTGGCTGTTTATAACCATTTATGCCTTTAACATGGTGGTTTAGAGGTAGGCATAAATAAATTATCGAGCCACCATCTTTTGCTGGCTCTAATTTGCAATTTAATTCTTCGCCATCATTAGCGCTATATTGCACTAATATTCCTTCAGCATAAATCGCCTGACAGTTTGCAATACGTAGCCGTCCTTCTATTAGTTTGGACTCGTCAATCTCCAGAGAAATTAAACCCCAACCTAAAGGAGCAATGGCAGATGTCAATATTTTTTGCTGCGCTTGATGTGCATTATCCCACTGCTGCAAATGCTGCTGTCCTAATAAAACTCCTTCAGCCCAGACGATTTTTTTATCCATAAAGATTATTCCTCCAGAGCGATTTGATTTTTGTGTAAGTCGACGTGAATTTTCAGAGAAAATACAAATGATGAAGTGCTGGCTAGTTCATACATAACTCGCCAGCTATCGCCATCTGGCTTACGAAACAGAGCTACAATGCCGATATAACGACTATCTTTAGCTCTATCTATTTTTACTGCAGTGGTATCACCAGGTTTAATAATAACTTGGCGTTTGCTTATCAAGCTATTGCCCAAGATCTTTGTGTCTTGCTGCCATAATTCTCGAAAAGTAGCCTGGTCAAAAGCGTCTTTGTCGCTTAATTGATAAATATTAACCTGAACCGGCAAAGCTCTGTGCTGCTGATTAGGGTTTAATTGATGATCGGCATTAAAGTTGACATACATGGCGCTAGTACATCCTGCCAGCAAGCCTACCAGCAAAATCCCGATCCAAACTTTTATAAATTTCTGCATTTTCATTCCTCTAATTTTTTTTACTTGCCCACAAGTTTAGAGGAAAAATCAACGCTTGAAAATACGGTAAAAAACACTATAGTATTTTGGGATTAGTTAGCATAAATTGTAGGATTATATTGATCTGCAGCTATTTTTAGGCCACAATTAAATATCCTTCTTTTATTTTATTGCTTATTATTGATACTAGATTAATTTGGTAGCCATTTATCTAAAATAATTTTCAGGTTTTCCTGAGTCAGTGGTTTTTGTAAAAAATCATTCATACCTGCAGCATGACAAAGATCTTTGGCATGTTCATTTGAATGGGCTGTTAAAGCAATAATAGGTGTATCTTTGTTTTTTGGGATAGAGGCGCGAATTTTTTTAGTTACCTCGTAGCCATCCATTTCATCTAAACCAATATCCATGAAGATTAGATCATATTTGTTGGTGGCTAAATCTAGTGCATCATGGCTTGTTTTAGCTATGTCAACGTCACACCCAAGAGCAGCAAAGTTCAATTTGGCAACCATTATGCCGACGTCAGAATCTTCTACCAGAAGTATTTTTGGTTTGACGTCTTTTGGCATTGTTGCTTATTTATCCTCTTCTGATGGTAGTTTAAATGACAGTAAACAAGTGAATTTAGTGCCGTCGTCTTGCTGACTTTCTATGTCAATATTTCCATCTAACTCGTCTATAAATTGCTTAACTATATATAATCCTAACCCGTAACCTTTGTAATGCCCTCTGTTGGATGGTGTGAGGCGAGTGAATTTATCATAAATGGTGTTTTGCTTTGCTTGCTCAATGCCTATGCCTGTGTCTTCTACAACAAATTGCAAGACTATATTTTTCTCAACTGTTTTTATAACGTTTGTAGTTATTTTGACGAAGCCTTCATGTGTGAACTTAACAGCATTGCTAACAAGGTTAAGCAGAATTCTTTTGAGGCGATATTCATCCCCAATCAGAATATTAGGTACACGAGCGCCAATACTATTTATTATATGGATTCCCTTTTGTTTAGCTGTTGCATTTTCTAACTTAACTATACTTTCTATTACATTCTTGGGAGAAAATCTTTTCTCTAAACTAGGAAGTTTTCCAGATTCTATTTGGTGCAGCCTTAAAATATCGTCTAATAAATCAAGTAATTCTTTTGAGGATTCAGCAAGCTGTTGCAAATAGCCTTGTTTTTCCGGGTCTGTTTCAGATCGACATAAAATATCTGCTAATCCATAAATGCCGCCAGACGGCGTTCTAAGGTCATGCTCCATATTTAGCATAAATTCTGTTTTGGCTTTGTTTGCAACTTCAGCTCTCTCTTTAGCTTTCTGTAATTGCTTCTCTATCGTTTTTCTTCTGGATATGTCAATTGATATACCCGCGAGGCCAATAATTTCTCCATTGGCATCACGCATAGGTGTTTTATGAGCTAAATATGTTGCTGGCTTGCCATATTTATTAATGCCTATTTCTTCTATCTCTAGTCTCTTGTTAGATCTCATGATTTCCTGGTCAATACGTCTGATTTTTACAGCATCATCTTTATCAAGCAAATCTGCGTCAGTTTTGCCAATAATCTCATGAGTTGACCTTAGTTTTAATGTCTTAGCAAAAGCAGCATTGCAACCTAGATATTTACCTTCTGTATCTTTCCAATAAATATTTCCTGGGAGCATAGAAAGTATATTTTCAAAAGCGATCTCTTTGTGTTGAAGATCTATATCTGCTTTTTTCTTATCCGTCTGTAGGTTACTCTCAATTTTCTTTAGATGGGTTATATCAATAATATTTATTACTAAACCAACAACATCGCCTTGTGCATTTTTCAAAGGTCTTTTTATTGCTAGAGCAAAGACAGTTTTTCCATTTGGCAAAGTGATAGATTCCTCGATGACTAACTCACGTTTGGTTTTGAGTACTATGGCATCATTCTTTTTGTATAAACTTGCCATTTCGTTTGGGAAAATATCATAGTCATCTTTGCCAACTACAAAGTCTTTGGTGATTTCCTTATCTAGATTGAAATGACTTATTTTGTCTATTGCATAAGCATTGACGCCTAAATATACCCCATCTTTGTTTTTCCAAAAAATGCTTCCGGGAAGATTGTCCAAAACATTCCGTAATTGCGCGATTTCGGCTTCTTGTTGCTGAATAGTTGCCTGCAAATGCTGAATTTCTTCATGTTTGTTTTTGCGCTGCGAAGTCATCTTACCCTGCTTTTTAATATGGAAATCAAATTATAACCTTATAAGAAGCATAGCATAAATGTTTTTTGGATGTTGTTAAAAGTTCAAAAAATCTCCTGGTCAATAGACAAAATCAAGGATATACTATTTTAGTAAATTAATTAAGGAAAAGATTTACTATGACTGACTCTTTAATACCAAAAGATCATACGTCTATCACAACTGCTCCAGATTTTATAGAGCTGTGCCAGCCCATTTTTGATTACACCGAGATTGATAGTTGTTTTTATGGTCGTGTCTATCCTGACAATTCTTTATTTTTTTTAGATACTCATCAAAAATGGCATCAGTATTTATATCGTGACTTCAAATTCAAAACACAACTATCTGGTTATGATCTATTTGATATAGCAGTAGAACAAAATAAGGGTCTATTCCAGCATGCTCCAAATGAAGCATGTTGGTTTATTGATGACACTTCTCAAGAAATAATATTTCAGCAATCAAAGGAATTTGCAATCAATAACTTTATAAATTTTGGAGAAAAATTTTCGGATTATATAGAGCTTTACGGATTTGCTTTTCTTGGAAAGAAACGCACCAATAGTTATTACTTTAGCCTGATGGAGTTGTTAAAAAAATTTATACTCTATTTCAGAGAAAAGGGGTCGGCAATAATTGCTCAAAATGAAGCAGATAGAATTATTTTGCCAAGCCGGGATGCAGAATATTTGCGACATGTTAGCAATTTAAAAAAACAACTGTTTATTAATGATGATAATATAGCAAAATTTCACGATTCTATTAATTTAAAAAAATACCCTCTTATTTTTGAGGGCAGAAAAAAATACATCACTGCAAAAGAACTTCAATGCTTGCAACACCTATCACAAGGTTACTCCTGTAAAGAAATTGCAAATAATTTAGGAATTTCTCCAAGGACTGTTGAGTTTCATCTTAATAATTCCAAAGATAAACTGGAAGCGTTCTCAAAAGCACAGCTGTTAAATATTTTCAGGGACAGTAATCTTTCTAATATAAAAGTATAAACCTAGTAATTTTTACGAGTATTTTATTTTTTTATCCCCCGGTATTATGCCTATAGTAGAACTTAAATCTATGGAGGCAAAATGAAAGATAAAAAAAAGAAATCACAAGATAGATACTATTTGGATTGCGAAAACGACGATACTTATTTAACTAGGCAAGAAGCCAGATGTATGGTGTGTTTTTTAAGAGGTGCAACTGTTTCAGCTGCCGCAGATATATTGGAGTTATCGCCGCGCACTGTTGAATATTATGTTAATAATATGAAAAAAAGACTAGGCTGTAATGCTAAATATGAGTTAATTCAGTTGGTTATAGAGTCTGGGTTTCCATATGATGTGGATTTAGATCCTCATACGTTTTAGCAGCTAGAAGTTTTTTAGATTGTAATAAATTTATTGCATATATATCACCATTTCCAATACAATACAGGTTGTTCATTTTGAGAACCTGATGAAAATAAAATTTCTTTTCATAATTGGTGTTATGATTTTTTGCGGCAGCTTGCTGCTTGGTTGTAGTACGACTAAAGCTCCTGAGGTTAAAGATGGTGCGCCGACCAAAAAAGTTGACGTGTCAAAAATCCCTGATGCAGTTCCGCAAGCAGAGTCTATGAGCAAATATGGTAATCCACCTGAATATACCGTAAATGGCAAAAAATATTATGTGTTAAAATCAGCCAAGGGATATGATAAAAAAGGTATTGGTTCTTGGTATGGAACAAAATTTCATGGGCAGTTAACTTCAACACGCGAACCTTATGACATGTATGCTATGACTGCCGCCAGCACCGATTTGCCCTTGCCGACTTATGCACAAGTTACTGATTTAGAAAATGGCAAAAAAATTATTGTGAAAGTTAATGATCGTGGGCCATTTGATAAAGACAGAGTTATCGACTTGTCATATGCCGCAGCCAAGAAATTGGGTTATGCGAATAAAGGTACGGCTTTAGTGGAAGTGAAAGCAATCAGTCCAGTTACTTGGAATAAAGCTAAACTTGATAATAAAAACAAACAACCTGTTCATAAACCAAAACAATATTTACAGGTTGCTGCATTTATGAATGTCAATGCGGCAAATAGAATTCATGCCAAAATCACAAAATTCATTAAGGAACCTGTGCTGATAGTTCCAGGTACTTATAAGCACAAAGAGATTTATCGGGTACAGATTGGTCCTATTGCTAATGCTGCTGATAATGACCGTTTACAGAAACTTTTGGTAGGCAACGGTTTTAGCAGAGGAATGGTAGTGGTAGAATAGAGCAATTGACTTTATCGGTAACTGAGATAAAATTGGAACAACTAGGAAGTTGGAGTTAAAAAAATATGAGCAATGATGTTGCAGAAATGAAGCATAAAAAACCACATACCAAAGTAGGAATTGTAGCTTTTATATTCTCTTTAGTGGCTTTGATTTCTATGACCGCAGTGATGATTAAGGGGCGGATGGTGTATCCCGAGATTAGCGTGAGTGCACTAATTATATTAGTATTTATGGTTATCGTTTCAGCATTGTTAAGTTTAGCCGGAATGATTTTGGGAATTATAGGAGTTTCATTGACCGGACGTAAAAAAATATTTGCGATTTTAGGATTAGTCTTTAGTATCGTGATTTTTGTGTTTATAATCTTTTTGCTTCTTTTGGGACTCTTTGCCAGGATTTAAGCGCGTTGCTTAGTAAATTTGGAGAATATAGAAATGCAGATCTTTAAGAAAACGTTGCAACATTTTGTTGTTATCAGTTTAACATTATTGTTGGCCAGTGTTGTTATGGCCGATACGGCAAATACAACTGTTAATGTGCCGGTGCCGCAGGCCGCTGCTTCTCCTGTTTTAATTCCGCAAGCACCGAATGTCAATGCCAAAGGTTACGTATTGATGGATGCTAATAGCGGCTATATCATTGCTGAGAAAAATGTGGACCAACGTATGCCGCCAGCAAGTCTTACTAAGTTAATGACTTTATATTTGGTTGCCAATGCTTTACATAATGGTCAGATTCATCTTGATGATCCAGTTCTGATCAGTAAAAAAGCCTGGCAAATGGGTGGGTCTAAAATGTTTGTAAAAGTTGGCACCAAGGTCCCAGTAGAAAAATTGGTTCAAGGTATTATTGTTGCATCTGGTAATGACGCAACAGTCGCTTTAGCGCAATATCTTGGGGGCACTGAGACTTCGTTTGTTGATATGATGAACCAGACTGCAGCTCAATTAGGTATGACTGGCACTCATTATAGTGATAGTAACGGCTTGCCAGCTCCTGATCATTATTCTACGCCAGGAGATTTAGCTAAGTTAGCACGAGCTTGGATCTTAAACTTCCCGGAATATTATCCATGGTTTAGCCAAAAATGGATTACTTACAGTGGTATTAGGCAGCCTAATCGTAACAGATTATTATGGCGCGATCCTTCTGTAGACGGAATGAAAACCGGGCATACAAAAGCAGCCGGTTACTGTTTGATCTCCTCAGCTCAGAGAAATGGCATGCGCTTGATTTCGGTAGTTATGGGTACACCAACCGATAGTGCTAGAGCCAACGATAGCGAGGCATTATTGAATTATGGTTTCCGCTTTTATGAAAGTCATAAGCTCTATGCAGCCGATACACCGCTACTAACTCCGCGCGTTTGGTACGGCAGAAGCAGAAAAGCTTCCTTAGGTTTGGCAAAGAATTTGTATATCACTATTCCTGCCGGGCAATATAAAAATGTCAAGATTTCAGTATCTTTGAATAACAAAGAGCTCTATGCGCCGCTTATAAAAGGTCAGGCATATGGTGCTGTTGCGGTGACATTAAATAATAAGACTATTATGCAACAGCCATTAGTTGCTTTGCAGGACAATCCAAAAGGTGGATTTTGGCGCCATATTATTGATTATGTGGCATGGTTTTTCCATAAAATATTTTAGTTAACGTGAGTAAAAAAATTGTTTACTTAAATGGGAAATTTGTTCCCATAAAAAAAGCCACGATTTCGGTTATGGATCGTGGTTTTTTGTTTGCTGATGGCGCTTATGAAGTCATTCCGATTTATGACACTAAGTTGTTTGGTGCTAAAGAGCATTTAGATCGATTAGAACGTAGTCTTGATAGAATTCAGATGCAGCCGCCATTAACACATGAGCAATGGGATGTTGTTTTTAATACATTGTTGCAGAAAAACAAAATCAAGCACGGTAACTATCATATTTATCTCGAGGTGACACGTGGTGCGCCAGAAACTCGTAGCCATGCGTTTCCTAAAGATATAGCTCCAACTATTTTTGTACAGATAAACCAATCACCATATGCTTTGCCGTACGAACAGCTATTGGATGGCAAAAAGGCGATTACTGCGCAAGATACCAGGTGGGAGCATTGTCATATTAAGTCTATTGCATTGCTGCCGAATATTCTATTTTCCCAACGCGCCAAAGAAGCAGGTGCAGTTGAAACTATTTTGTTGAGAGATGGTTATGTGCTTGAAGGTGCTTCCAGTAATGTCTTTATTGTTAAGGATAATGTTGCTATAACGCCGGCGCTTACGCCTTGCATTCTAGCTGGTATTACACGGCAGAAAGTTTTGGAGCTAGCTGCTGCAAATAATATTACTTATAAGGAGCATCCTATTACGGAACAAGAGCTAAAAAATGCAGATGAAATATGGATTGCGAGTTCGACGCGAGAAGTTTATCCGATAACGCAATTAGATGAGCAAAAAATTGGAACAGGGAAGGCAGGTGAAGTTTGGCAAAAAATAATTAAGTTATACCATGAAGCTTGTCGTTCGTGAATTAACTGGTCTTTGCGACTATCAACAAATCTGGCAGAAGATGCACGATTTTACTGATGTGCGCTCTGATGAAACTCCTGATGAACTGTGGTTATTGCAGCATTCTCCAGTATTTACTCAAGGCCTAGCCGGCAAGCCGGAACATGTATTGGCATCTGGTGATATTCCCATCGTGCAGACTGATCGTGGCGGTCAGGTGACTTATCATGGCCCAGGGCAATTAGTTGCTTATCCGTTATTTAATTTACGCCGGGGTAAAATTGGGGTAAAGCAGTTCGTGCATATTTTAGAGGATAGTGTAATTCAGCTTCTGGCTGAATATGATATTTCTGCAGCCACTCGTCCTGATGCTCCGGGAGTATATGTCGATGGTGCTAAAATATGCTCAATTGGCTTGAAAATCCGTCATGGCTGTTCTTATCACGGTATTGCCTTAAATGTCGATATGGATCTAGAACCTTTTTCTCGCATTAATCCCTGCGGATTTAAAAATTTAGCCATGACTCAGATCAAAGACTTTGTAGCAGAAATAGAATTTAGCGCAATAGGTGCTAGGCTAGCATATTACTTAGATAAGAATTTATATAATGACTAAAATGTTGCGCAAACCAAGTTGGATTCGTAGTCAATTACCATCGAAAGATAAGATTGGCAAAGTAGAGAATTTATTGCGCGAAAATAGTTTAGTGACAGTATGTGAGGAAGCTGCTTGTCCGAATCGTGGTGAATGTTTTGGCTGTGGCACAGCGACTTTCATGCTTATGGGCGATACCTGTACACGTGATTGTAAATTTTGTAATGTCAAACATGGCAAGCCTGAATCATTAGATGCTAATGAACCAGAAAAGTTAGCGCAAACAGTAAAAAGCATGCAGCTGCAATTTGTGGTGCTGACTTCAGTAGATCGCGATGATTTACCATATGGCGGCGCTAGCCATTTTGCTGCTTGTGTTAAAGCAATCAGAGAACAGAATCCCGAAGTTAAAATAGAAATTTTAACACCAGATTTCCGCGGTTGTATGCAAGAAGCTCTGGATATTCTAGCTACAGCACCAGCAGATGTGTTTAATCATAATATTGAAACCGTGCCAAGGTTATACTCGACAATTTGCCCCAGTGCTGACTATGACTTATCATTAAAATTACTTCAAGCACATAAACAAAGATTTCCCGAAATTCCAACCAAAACTGGCTTGATGTTAGGACTTGGTGAAACCGATGACGAAATCAAGCAAGTGTTGCAAGACCTGCGCGAACATCAAGTTGATAATTTAACTTTAGGCCAATATCTGCAACCGACAATCAAGCATTTGCCAGTTGAACGTTATGTCACTCCAGAACAGTTTGATGAATTTGCCAAACTAGCAAAAGACATGGGGTTTGCGCATGTTGCCAGCGGGCCTTTAGTTAGATCTTCGTATCATGCAGCTGAAGGCGTTGTCAAGACTTGATGCCCGTGGTGAGCACCGCATATTCAAGTGATGCATCTGACATGGAAGGAGCGTCCTTTTAGCGTCCCTTGGCCTAATTTTTGTAGAGCTGATTTGGCGGCATCTCTACTTACCGCGACATAGGCACAGTTATCAAAGATATCGATCTTTCCAACCTGTTTGCCTGCAATTCCATCTGTACCGGTTAGTGCGCCGAGAATATCTCCTGCGCGTACTTTTTGTTTTTTGCCACCGCCAATTTGTAAGGTTATCATCGGTGGTTTATAGGTGGGATTTTGCAGTAAGCTATAAGGTGGGAGTGGATCAGTTTCAATGGTTTGTTTTAACATCGCCTCAAGTCTTTTAATTTTGTAACATTCTTTTTCGGTATATAACGTACATGCGATGCCTTTTTTGCCAGCGCGCCCAGTGCGACCGATACGGTGTATATGCATTTCATCACCGCGCCCGATGTGGTAATTGATGACGGCATCGATAGACTCAATGTCCAGTCCACGGGCGGCTAAGTCGGTGGCAACGAGTACGGAGGTGCTTTTGTTGGCGAAGCGTACTAGAGTTTGGGTGCGTTCTTTTTGTTCCATATCGCCATGCAGGGCGAGTGCAAAAAAACCATGGCTGCGCAGTTCGTCAGTGATTTCATCTGTTTCACGTTTAGTTGCACAGAATACTAGGCTTGATTCGGGACGATATTTTAATAGCAAAAGTCGCAGTGCAGTTATGCGGTGTTTGTTTTCATCAACTCTGTAGAAATGCTGTTTGATGATTGTGTTGTCGTGGGTTGAGTCCCCTTGTGTCATCACGGGATGTGACATGATGTGTTGAGCAATAGCCTCTATCTGCTCAGGATAGGTGGCACTGAACAAGAGAGTTTGCCGTTTACGTGGAATTTGTTCAATGATTGCATCAATAGTTTTTTGGAATCCCATATCCAGCATTCTATCTGCTTCGTCGATCACAAGCGTGTTCAGATTGCTAAGATCTAGTGTGCCCTTTTCTAGATGGTCGTATATCCGTCCAGGTGTTCCGACAATAATATGGGCACCGTGTTCTAGTGAGCCAATCTGCGGACCTAGCGGCGAGCCACCGCATAGGGTTAGTATCTTTATATTATGTACGGCACTGGCCAGCTTGCGCATCTCTTTGGCGACCTGATCGGCCAGCTCTCGAGTGGGGCAAAGCACGAGTGATTGGATGCAATAGCGTTTCACCTCGAGCTTGTTTAGAAGTCCAAGAGCAAATGCTGCGGTTTTTCCTGATCCAGTTTTTGCCTGAGCAATAACATCTTTTCCTTCAAGAATTAGTGGTAAGCTGCGTGCCTGGATAGTCGTCATGGTTTTATAACCAAGAGAATCTAGGTTCTTAGTCAGATCAGGGTGAAGTCTGAGTGATGTAAAGTTGGTTTGGCTCAAAAATTTTGTCCTCGGTAGTGCTGCTCAATTAGTGGGG